>ENA-UEOO01000154-UEOO01000154.1-human-gut-metagenome-genome-assembly--contig:-NODE-154-length-27311-cov-8.197767_pt1 | contig 27311 bp, 20 predicted proteins | sample MGYA00242888_ERZ507892 | MGnify/ENA primary metagenome ERZ507892 (study PRJEB26167, sample SAMN06115415) | human gut metagenome | host: Homo sapiens | place: China:Sichuan | collected 2015-02-04...
TCGATCTTCATACCGGTCAGTGTATTGATCAGGGAAACTGCATCCGCTCCTCCTGCCTCTGCAGCCTTTGCGATCTCAGTAATATCCGTTACATTCGGCGTCAGCTTCATGATGATCGGCTGCTTCGCAATCTTTTTGATCTGTCCGGTCAGTTCTTCTACATGCTTTGCATCCTGCCCAAAAGCGAGAAAACCTGCATTCACATTTGGGCAGGAAATGTTGATCTCCATCATATCGATCGGCTCATCCGCCAGTCGTTCTACCACTTCCAGGTACTCTTCCGGTGCATGACCACAGACATTCACAATGATCTTTGTATCAAACTTCTTCAGATACGGGATATCCCTTTTGCAGAACAGATCAATCCCCGGATTCTGCAATCCGATGGCATTCATCATTCCACCATAAACTTCTGCCACACGCGGTGTCGGATTTCCCGGCCATGGCACATTTGCCACACCTTTGGTCGTTACAGCTCCCAGGCGGTTCAGATCAACAAATTCAGAAAACTCTTCTCCTGAGCCAAATGTTCCTGATGCAACTGTCACCGGATTCTTCCACTCTACTCCGGCTATCTTTACACTCATATCCATCAGATCTCCACCTCCGTCGCCAGGAATACCGGACCGTCTTTACAGATCCGCTTATTATTCACATTACTGTGGGCATCCTTTTCTTTTGACCTGCATACGCACGCAAGACAGGCACCGATTCCACACGCCATTCTTTCTTCCAGGGAAATGTAACATTCGATTCCCTGCTCTTCTGCGTACTGCTTAATGGCACGCAGCATCGGCGTTGGTCCGCACGCATAAATCATGTCTGCTTTCAGTCCATTCTCGCGGATCGCATCCATAACATTTCCCTTTGTTCCGACACTTCCGTCTTCCGTGGAAATATACAGTTCTCCCTGTTCTTTAAATTCATCCAGAAGAAACGTCTGTGCATCCCGGTATCCCATCACACTGACAAATTCACAGGTGCCTGCAGCTTTGATCGTTTTTGCCAGCTCAAGCATCGGAGGAATTCCGATTCCGCCACCGATCAGGAAAGCTTTCTTTCCCGGCTCCACGGTAAATCCGTTTCCAAGCGGTCCCAGTACCCGGATCGTATCGCCCGCTTTTAACCGAGAGAATTCTTCCGTTCCGGTTCCTTCTCCCGTTACCCGGTATACCAGCCGAAGTGTTCCTGCCTCTGCATCAATCCCACACAGGCTGATCGGACGTGGCAGCAGTTTGCTGGCATCATTACTATACAATGATACAAACTGTCCTGCCTTTGCATGTCCTGCAATATGCTTCGTCTGGATTGTCATGTCATAGATATCTTTTCCGATGCACTGTTGCCTCAGCACCGTAACATTTTCCTGAAATTTTTCGCTCATAAAATCCAACTGTCTCCCTTTTGTAAAATCACAACTTTATTTTTATCTCTGTGCAAGTGCTCCGGATATGTCTGCGATCATATCTTTGACTGCCAGACGGGAGGCATCTGCGAAGTTCTCCGGTGTAATTCCCTGCTCTTTATACTTATCCTGTTTGTAAGCACAGATGATACCACGGGAAGAGTTTACAATTGCTCCTAATCCATCCTCATTAAAGAAATGTACCAGATCCTTGCCCTGTCCTCCCTGTGCACCATAACCCGGTACCAGAATGAACGATTTCGGCATCACTTTACGAAGAATTTCCCCCTGCTCCGGATACGTTGCTCCGACAACTGCTCCAACATAGCTGTAGGAATCTCCCATACATTCGCTTCCCCACTCTGCTACCTTTTCACCAACCAGTTCATACAGCGGACGACCGTCGATCAGACGATCCTGGAACTCTCCGCTGGATGGATTGGAGGTCTTTACGAGAATAAAGATTCCTTTCTTTTCTTCTTTGCATACATCCACAAACGGCTTGATACCATCGGTTCCCAGATATGGATTTACTGTAGCAAAATCCTCATTAAAACCGGTATATGTTTTGCTTCCGATCTGTACTTTTCCGAGATGTCCGGTCGCATAGGCTGCGGATGTGGAACCGATATCCCCACGCTTTACATCTCCGATCACAACCAGATCTTTCTCGTGGCAGTAATCTACCGTCTTCTGGAATGCCGCTACACCGGCCACACCAAACTGCTCATACATCGCGATCTGCGGCTTCACTGCAGGAATCAGGTCGTATGTTGCATCGACAATAGCTTTATTGTACTGCCAGATGGCTTCTGCTGCTCCCTCTAACGTCTCACCGAACTGAGCGAACGCTGCTTTTTGTATGTGCTCCGGCACATAAGAAAGCATCGGATCGAGTCCCACAACGATAGGTGCGTTGGTCTTTTTAATTTTTTCTACTAATTTGTTGATCATGTGATTGATTTCCCTTCTTAATTTATTACTTATTTAATTCATTAAATACAACTTCGCCGTCACAGATCGTGCACTTTACACGTCCCGTAACTTCTTTCCCGTCAAACGGTGTATTTCTTCCCTTGGAAGCAAATGTGTTTTTGTCAATGCGGTAGGTTTCCTCTGGATCAAAGATCACGACATCTGCCGCTTTTCCCGGCTGGATATCTCCCTTATCAATACCGACAATCTGTGCCGGATGGTAACTCATACACGCTGCCATCTGCATCGGCGTCAGATATCCACCGAGTACCAGTTCATTATGTGTAAGACATGCGGCGGTTTCCAGTCCGACAATTCCAAACGGTGCTTCCTGCATCGAACGGTTTTTATCTTCAAATGTGTGTGGCGCATGGTCTGTGGAAATCACTTCCATAATGCCATCCCGCAGTCCCTCACGCAGTGCTTTCACGTCTTCCTTTGTGCGGAGTGGCGGATTCATCTTGTAATTGGTATCCGCTTCTTTCATATCGTCTGTGGACAGCGTAAAGTGATGCGGACACACTTCTGCCGACACCCGGACACCTTCTTCCTTTGCCACTTTTACCATGAGCACGGAATCCTTTGTGGAACAATGACACAGATGAAGCTGTGCCCCGGTATCTTTTGCCAGAATAATATCTCTTGCAACAATCACATCCTCCACGGAATTGGTAATTCCCGGAAGTCCCAGTTCTTTTGCTTTTGCATCGGCATTCATGACACCTCCGCGTACCATATGGATATCTTCGCAATGGGCAAGTACCGGAATGCCCAGACGCGCTGCTTCAAGCATACCGTCCCGATACAAAGCGGCATCCATGACAGATTTTCCGTCCTCGCTGATTGCCGGACTTCCTGCCTTAACCATTCCTTCAATATCCGCAAGCTCTTTTCCCTGCTGTCCCTTTGTCACCGCACCAACCTGCAGGACATGAATACAGCTCCCGGATTTTGCTTTGTTGTGCACATAATTGACAATATCCGGATTGTCTGCTACCGGCTTTGTATTCGGCATGGTCAGCACTGTCGTATATCCACCATGCGCAGCGGCCTGCATCCCGGTATAAATATCCTCTTTCTGTTCAAATCCCGGATCGCGGAAATGTACATGCATATCAATAAATCCCGGCATCACATAACATCCGTCCGCATTGATCACACGTTCGGCTTCTTTTTCCGGAAGTTCTTTTCCAATCTTTTTTATCTTCTGATCTTCGATCAGGACATCTGCCACCTCATCCATCTGTGTTGCCGGATTGATGACATGTCCCCCTTTGATTAAAATGGTCATTCTTTTTCCTTTCTTTTAACGTTTCACAGCAACAGATCCCGAAAAATTCCCACAGATCCGAATACCCTGCGTTGTCTTATAAGCGCGTACTTTATAATATACCGACTTCTTTGAGGTTATCTTAATTTTGTACTTTGTGGACGTTGTAGCTGCAATCTTTTTATAAGTTCCGTTCTTGCTGGATGCCTGATAAATTTCATACCCTTTCGCACCTGCCGTTTTGCCCCAGGAAATACGCACTGCATTTTTTGCACAGCGGACCGCTTTTATATTCTCTACCGCACCGATACTTGTCCCTGCATTATCCGCATATGCCTTGATACAGATGTTTCCGATTCTTCCGCCGTAACTGGTGCTTACATCCGCCACATCTTCCCAGCTGCCACCGCGATAGAGGAAACTCTGATTATAATCACAATATACCCGGCTGGTTAAACTGCTGTCACTGACTGCATATTCCATATCGAGTCCGGCACCGCTTTTCTGCAGTTCTACCACAACCGCATAGTAAGTTCCCTGAGGTACGGATACCGCTTTATTCAGCCTGATGGTATGGGTTCCGGCATACGTTGTTGTACCGGACACCTTTGCTGCAAGTATGCCACTTTTAGGATTATGCAGGTTTGTCAGATTCGTATATACACGGATCGTATATGGAACATTCGCATCTTTGGAAATGGAAATTGAAACTGCTTTCACCAGTTCATTATCTGCCTTTTTTGCCCTGAAAATATTCGCTGAAGTCGAAATTCCAAGCAGTTTTCCCACATCTGCCCCACCATCATACTGATAATTATAATCATAATTATCCGCAGACTCAAAATCAAAAATCCATGCAGCATCCTCGATGGATTTATCATAATAAGAAAGCCAGAAATAACTGTTGATATTGTTTTCTGTCTTATCCGACCAGCTGTTCCTGCAAAGCCATGCTCCGTCTCCTGCCGGTTTATTTTTAAACGAAGATGCCGGAAAATTATCATCCCAGCCCACAATATTTACTGCATGGTTCGATGTAACACTGCTTGTCGGGCAGTAATAGGTTGCCACATTCTCTCCTGTTTCTGCATAGACTGCAGATCCCACATAGTTGGCCGTTCCGTCCATATACAGTCCCAGCCCGGCAGATCCGTGCTGCATAATCTCACGTTTCACCTGGGTAACATTTTTGTGAATATTAATAATATATACATTCTGCAGATGTGCCACATCCTGATCAAAAGCGTAACTTTTTGCCAGTGTCGTGGTGGTCGGTGCCAGAGCGTACGGTACACGGTTCTCGTCCGTCACCCCTTCCCACTGCAGAAGCGTCCGGCTCGCGAAATCCAGATTTCCGCCCATGGTCAGATAATTTTTATGGTTCATAATATTTAAAGAGTCGCCAAATGTTCCACCCAGCGGGTCTTCTACATTATTATAAGTAAAATAGGCAAGCTGCAATTCACTCAGATCAATACTTTTGTCTGCCGTCTGATTGTCTGCAATCAGATCAAACTCCGCAAGTCCGATTGCGGAAAATGCCCAGCACGTATCATATTTTCCCTGATCACGCACGCCAGGATAGCGGATCGTAAGTTCCGACAACTTGTTCATATAGGCGGACGGCACTGCTTCTGCCTTTTTCAGCCTGGATTTTGTTTCTTTTACCACCGGAACATTTTCACTTTTGGGTGACTCTGTGTATCCGCCGGTTTTCTGGGCATAAACCCGTTCCTGCATTCCCGGAACAGCAGTTATGACAACTGCTGCAGAAAGCAAAAATGCTGCAAGCCTTCTGGTTTTATTTTTCATTTTCTACCTCTTTCTTATCGTCAGGTTTCTTCTTTCCATTATAAATATGAACCAGCTGCACTGTCAAACATTTTGCGCAAAAAAGGCACTGATTATCAGTGCCTCTCTTCCCGTCTATTTTGCCGCAATGACATCTGCCATATCATAATGTCCTGCAGGCTTTCCTTTTAAGAATTTTGCTGCTTCCACCGCACCCTTTGCAAATACCGCCTTGGAGTATGCCGTATGCTTAAATTCAATTACCTCATCCTGTCCGGCGAAAATCACTTCATGCTCTCCGACAATGTTGCCTCCACGAACCGCAGATATTCCAATTTCGTATTTATCCCTCTTCTGGCGCTTCTGGCTTCGGTCATAGGTATAGGTATATGCCTCATCCAGTGCCTCATTCATGGAATCCGCCAGTGCCAGTGCCGTGCCGCTCGGTGCATCCAGCTTCTGGTTATGATGTTTCTCTACGATCTCCATATCAAACCCTGCCGGTGCGAACACCTGTGCCGCTTTTTTGAGCAGTTCCATCAGAGTATTGATTCCGAGAGACATATTTGCGGATTTTAAAATCGCAACTTTTTCGTATGCTTTTTCCACATCGGCAAGCTGCTGTTCGGAAAGTCCTGTCGTACAAAGCACGATCGGAATCTGTTTTTCCACACCATATGCAAGCAGCGCATCCACTGCTTTTGCATTGGAAAAATCAATGATTACATCCGCATCCACCGTACACTCTTTCAGACTGGCAAATACCGGATAATCATTTTTGATTCCATCATAAGTATCAATTCCTGCAACAATCTCAATGTCCTCATCCTGCGCACAGATTCCTGTGATACACTGTCCCATCTTCCCGTTGCAGCCATTCATGATCGCTCTTGTCATTTTCTTTTGTGCCTCCCTGATCTATGCTAAAATTCCATAATTTTTCATTACTTCTGCAAGTTTCTTTGCATTAGCCTCGCTCATCTCACAGAGTGGGGAACGAAGCGGTCCTACTTCCATCCCCATCAGGTTTAATGCCTTCTTAACCGGAATCGGATTTACTTCGGAAAACAGTGCATCTACCAGAGGAAGTGCCTCAAGCTGCAGCTTTCTGGCAGTTTCGATATCTCCCTTGAAGAAGCTGTCGCACATTGCATGTACTTTGCCCGGTGCCACATTGCTCCATACCGAAATAACACCAACGGCTCCGATGGACATCAGTGGTACGACAAGTCCGTCTTCTCCGGAATACAGATCCAGTTTTCCGTCTGTAAGTGCCATGGTTTTAGAAGCCTGTGCCAGATTTCCGGTTGCCTCTTTTAATCCTACGAGATTACTCTTGGTGCGAACCAGTTCTGCCACGGTCTCCGGAAGAAGATTGCATCCGGTACGCCCCGGTACGTTGTACATGATGATCGGGCACTTGGTGTTGTCTGCAATCTGGGAATAGTGACTGATCAGTCCCGCCTGTGTTGCCTTATTGTAATATGGTGTCACAACAAGAAGTCCGTCTGCACCCGCTTCTTCTGCCTCCTGTGAAAGCTGGATGGCTGTACGTGTGCAGTTTGAACCGGTACCTGCCACAACCGGAACACGATGTTTTGTAAACTCGATGGCTGCCTTGATCACATCACGGTGTTCTTCCATCGTAAGTGTTGCGCTTTCTCCTGTCGTACCTGCAATTACGATGGCATCTGTACCACCGTCAATCTGCTGGTTAATCAGTTCCTCAAGTTTATCATAATTAACTTCCTCATTGTTCTTCATTGGTGTCACGATTGCGACTCCGGCTCCCTTAAAAATTGCCACTGTTTTATTCTCCTTTCTAAATAAAAAAACCAGCTCAAAACGAGCTGGTCAATCTAACCTTTTTTAGATCTGATAGCTCTCCATCCACGCTCATACGCTTCTGACAGTCATACGATTATTCACCGCATGCCCAAAAACCAGACTGCAGTCATCCGGTTCTTTCGGCGCTTTCCCCTTTTACCTGCATTCGACTGTGTCTGCCACATCCAACAGGCTACTCATGAATTACGCGACCTCTATCCCATGTATTTCTTTCATTCTACCACCACCGGCATAGTCTGTCAATCTATTTCTCCGGTGCGATATTATAAACCTCGTCTGCTGCCTCACGGATTTTTTCATCCAGAACGCGTCCTGTGCAGACCAGAGTCATTTCTTCCGGCTTTGCGGCAAACAGCTCACCGATTTCTTCAGGGCTTATCACCTTTTCGTCCACAATTCCAAGTACCTCGTCTAAGATTAGCATATCACAGGCACCTGTCGTAACGACTTTCTTTCCGTAATTGAATCCATTGCGCAGATTCATACTTTCTTCCTGTTTTGCCTCCTCGGAAAGTGCCTCAAAACACTCATCCGATTTTGCAAAACGGAATATTTTTATTTCCGGCTCCAGCCGGCTTAAAAATGTCAGTTCGTTTTCATTTTTTCCCTTCAAGAACTGAATGATAATGACGCTTTTTCCCTCGCTGGCAATACGAATTGCATTCCCGATTGCCGCGGTCGATTTACCATGTCCCTCTCCATAATAAACCTGAATCACTCCTCTGTCCATTTCAGCCTCCATGATATCTCTTAACCAAATGAAATCCTATGTAAGATAACACAAAAGCGTCAAATAATCAAGTCTACTCCAGGAATTCAATCTTGCTGACGGATACCTCGTAAGCAACCCTCTGCTCCACCTGTGTCTCACTGACTTTCTTTACATACTCGCGGCTTTGGATTCTTCCCCAGATCTGCACATGTGATCCGACCTCGAATCCGGATGCAAATCTTGCATTTCTGCCCCAGCAGATGCAGGGAATATAGTCCGATTTGCCATATGACCGGTTGACTGCGACCAGAAGATCCGCGATCTCCCTTCCCAGAGGTGTTTTTCGGTATACCGATTCCTTACAGATAAATCCATCCAGAAAAATCTGGTTGGCTGCATTTTCTTCCTCAAACTGCTCAACCAGTTCAAACTCCCTCGCAAAAACCGATAACACCAGACGGTTTTTATGCTCCTCATGCCGGTTGAATGAACGGAACTGTCCTGTAATATAGACGCATTTTCCCTCCGCACTCTCCTGCACATTGACCAGACGCTCCGATACCATCACCGGAATATAATCAACGAAACTGGACAGGCGGTGGACAGATACTTCCACCATATAAAATCCTTCCCCATATACCTCGTGACTATACGAAAAGCCCGATACAATTTCTCCCATAATAGTGACCTGATTGTTTTCACACATTTTATCTGCCATGAATACTCCTTCCTTTTGTGGAAATTTTTGATAGGCTTCTGTTTTACCATTTAATGGTTGGTAGAAATCATCAAACCTTGTCGATAAGGCCGGCGAAAACTATCTAAAACGCTTAAATCGCTGGTGTACGCTGAAAAAAGCTTGCGAAATCAGCTTTTTATGATAAAATAGGATAGGTTATTTATGTAAAGTTAAACAATATTAAAAAGAAGGTTAAATTTATGGTAACAACAAGAGACGACATTCGTAATATCGCAATCATCGCCCATGTCGATCATGGTAAAACCACATTGGTCGATGAGCTGTTAAAACAAAGCGGTGTGTTCCGTGCCAATCAGGAAGTACAGGAACGTGTCATGGATTCCAACGATATCGAGCGTGAGCGTGGTATCACTATCCTGTCCAAAAATACCGCTGTATTTTATAAGGATACAAAAATCAACATTATCGATACGCCTGGCCATGCCGATTTCGGTGGTGAGGTAGAGCGTGTTCTTAAGATGGTAAATGGTGTAGTCCTCGTCGTAGACGCATTCGAGGGAACCATGCCGCAGACCAAATTCGTACTGATGAAAGCACTTGCTTTAAATCTCCCGGTTATTGTCTGCATCAACAAGATCGACCGTCCGGAAGCGCGCCCTGCAGAAGTGATTGATGAGGTGTTAGAGCTTTTCATGGATCTGGATGCTTCCGATGAGCAGCTTGACTGCCCGTTCATCTACGCTTCCGCAAGAGACGGATACGCTATGTACAATCTCGACGATGAAAAGAAGGACATGACTCCTCTTTTCGAGACGATCGTAAACTATATCCCTGCCCCGACCGGAGATCCGGATGCCAACACACAGGTTTTAATCAGTACCATCGATTATAACGAATACGTTGGCCGTATCGGTATCGGTAAAGTCGACAACGGTTCCCTGAAAGTCAACCAGGAAGCAGTCGTTGTCAACCATCACGATCCAGACAAACTTGAGAAAGTCCGCATCAGCAAACTGTATGAGTTCGATGGTTTAAATAAAGTAGATGTCAGTGAAGCAAAGATCGGTTCCATCGTAGCCATCTCCGGTATTGCGGACATTCACATTGGAGATACCATCTGTTCTCCGGAAAATCCGGTAGCTATTCCATTCCAGAAGATTTCCGAGCCGACGATCTCCATGAACTTCATCGTAAACGACAGCCCGCTCGCTGGTCAGGAAGGAAAATATGTCACTTCCCGCCATATCCGCGACAGACTGTTCCGTGAGTTAAATACCGATGTTTCTCTCCGTGTCGAAGAAACCGACAGCCCGGACAGCTTAAAAGTATCCGGCCGTGGTGAGCTGCATCTGTCCGTCCTGATCGAGAATATGCGCCGTGAAGGATATGAATTTGCAGTCAGCAAAGCCGAAGTTCTCTATCACTATGATGAAAACGGCAAAAAACTTGAGCCGATGGAACTTGCTTATGTTGACGTTCCGGATGAATTTACCGGAGCTGTTATCTCCAAACTGCAGCAGCGGAAAGGCGAATTGCAGAATATGGGTTCCATCGCCGGCGGCTACACCCGTCTGGAGTTTAAGATTCCTTCCCGTGGTCTGATCGGATATCGTGGGGAGTTCATGACCGACACCAAAGGAAACGGTATCATCAATACCATGTTTGACGGATATGAGCCATTCCGCGGTGAGATCGCTTACCGTTCTACCGGTTCCCTGATTGCATTTGAGACCGGTGAATCCGTAACTTACGGTCTGTTCTCCGCACAGGAGCGTGGTACGCTCTTTATCGGACCTGGCGAGAAAGTATATTCCGGTATGATCATCGGACAGAGTTCCAAAGCCGAAGATATTGAGTTAAATGTCTGCAAGAAAAAGCATCTGACCAATACACGTTCCTCTTCTGCTGATGAGGCACTGACTCTGGTTCCGCCTCGCAAATTAAGCCTAGAGCAGGCTCTTGACTTCATTGATACCGACGAGCTTCTTGAGGTAACTCCGGAAAGCCTGCGTATCCGCAAGAGAATTCTGGATCCTACGATGCGCAAGCGTGCTTCCATCGCCAAGAAAAATGCCATGAAATAAATAACAGGCAAAAACATACACTTACAATTACTCCACCTCCATGGTGGAGTAATTTTTTACAGGAGACGTTCCATGGATTTGAAGAATTTTACAAAACATTTGATTTATCAGAGTGCAAATACACAGATCCCGGATAACTTCAGCCGGTTTCAGATTCTGCATCTGGAATATTCGGCTCATGAAAGCGTTGTCAAAACCTATCCGCTTCCGGAAAATGAACATCTGTTTTCCCTGCTGTGGGATATTCATGACGGACATATGCTTTCTGCAACGATTCTGCCCTCCCAGCCCTCGTTCCTTTATGAAAAAGAGTTTACACCCGGCATGCGCACGCAGATGCACTCACACGAATATCTGGAATTGTTTTATATCATTGACGGAGAATACCGGCAGAAAATTCTGGGCAATGAATTTACTTTTCACCGGGGTGAAGTCTGCCTGATCGACAAAAACTGTCTGCATCAGGAAATCATGGAAGGAACTTCTGCCACACTTCTGTTTCTTGGCATTACCAATGTGATGTTTCAGGACATTATGAACCGGCAGATTACAACAGAGCGTATCAGCTCGTTCCTGAAGATGGCACTGATGGAACAGAAATCGCTCCAGCAATATCTGCATTTTCGCCCTCAGGCAGAGGAGGCAGTCTCACAGATGGATGAAACCATAACATCACTTCTTTTGGAATTACAGCGTCATGATGAGGCTTCTCCGATCATCTGTCGGGGACTTCTCCTGCGCATTTTTCGTATTTTAAGTACACAATATGAATTTTCGCTGTCAAAAAAACTGCGACAGAAAATGAACTGGATTTTATATGAAGAAATTTCTGATTATATGAAGCAGCATATGAAAAACATTTCCATACGAATGCTCTGTGAAGAATTCCATTTTCAGGAAGATTATTTCAACCGGTTACTGAAAAACCGGACCGGAATGACTTATACGGAATATCTGCAGCATCTGCGTCTGCAGAAAGCCGAAGAACTGTTGCTGCACACCAGACTGACAATCGATGCGATTGCTGCCGAAGTCGGCTACAAAAACAAAGGATATTTCTACAAAATATTTACGGAACGGCACCGGATGACTCCGGCACAGTTCCGCAAAGAATCCTGTTGATATTTTATTTTATAAATCCCATTTCCAGTCACGGATCTCCGGCATATCAACACCATACTCATGAATGTACTGCTTGTGTTCTACAAGCTTGTCATTCATTTTCTGTGTCAGATAAGCGCCACGATTTCCTAACTGTGGAAGATGCTCAATTACGCTCTTTACCAGATGGAAACGGTCAATCTCATTCTGTACACGCATATCGAATGGTGTTGTGATGGTTCCTTCCTCCTGATATCCGTATACATGAATATTTCTGTTGGTACGACGATAGGTCAGCTCGTGGATCAGTGTATGATACCCATGGAATGCAAAGATGATTGGCTTATCTTTGGTGAACAGCGCATCGTACTCTGCATCTGTCAGACCATGCGGATGCTTGGTGCTTGGCTCAAGTTTCATCAGATCGACAACATTGATCACACGAATCTTAATCTCCGGCATTGCCTTTCTTAAAATCGTAACTGCTGCTAATGTCTCCAGTGTCGGAGTATCTCCACAGCATGCCATAACCACATCCGGCTCCTGTCCCTGGTCGTTGCTTGCCCACTCCCAGATGCCGATACCCTGTGTGCAATGCTTTACTGCCTGTTCCATGGTCAGCCACTGCTGTCTCGGATGCTTGGATGTAACAAGCACATTCACATAATCGCGGCTTCTGATGCAGTGATCAAAGCAGGACAGCAGACAGTTGGTATCCGGTGGCAGATAAAGACGTACCACATCTGCCTTCTTATTTGCAATATGATCTAAAAATCCCGGGTCCTGATGGGTAAATCCATTGTGATCCTGCTGCCATACATTGGATGTAAGAATCAGGTTCAGGGAAGCAATGGACTGTCTCCACGGAAGCTGATTACATACCTTTAACCACTTTGCATGCTGTGCACACATAGAATCTACCACACGGATAAATGCTTCATAACTTGCAAAGAATCCATGCCGTCCTGTCAGAAGATATCCCTCTAACCATCCCTCACACATATGCTCACTTAACATAGAATCCATAACACGGCCATCTGTAGCAAGGAATTCATCGGAATCCAGTTTTTCATTGTTCCAGTCACGGTTTGTCTCCTCAAAGACTTTCATCAGACGGTTTGACATTGTCTCGTCCGGTCCGAAAATACGGAAGTTCTTGGAATCCTCATTCAGTTTGAAGATATCACGGACAAATCCGCCAAGTTCTACCATATCCTGTGCCTCAACGCTTCCCGGCGCCGGAACATCAAGTGCATAATCACGGAAATCCGGAAGTCTTAAGTCACGTAAGAGCTTACCACCGTTTGCATGTGGGTTAGAACCGATTCTGCGGTCTCCAGTCGGTGCAAGTGCTTTCAGTTCCGGAATCAGTTTTCCATTCTCATCAAACAATTCTTCCGGATGGTAGCTGAGTAACCACTCTTTTAACATTTCCAGATGCTCCGGTTTGTCCATCATGATCGGAACCTGATGCGCACGGAAAGATCCCTCGATCTGCTTTCCGTCTACAACCTTTGGTCCTGTCCATCCCTTTGGAGTACGAAGTACAATCATTGGCCACTTTGGTCTTGTGGTATCGTGGTTTTCTCTTGCATTCTTCTGGATCGCCTTGATTTCGTCCATAACGGTATCAAGCGTCTCTGCCATCTTGCGGTGCATGGTCATTGGATCATCGCCCTCTACAAAATATGGTTTCCATCCGCATCCATCAAAGAAATGCTCAAGTTCTTCATGAGAAATACGTGCAAGAATGGTTGGATTACTGATCTTATATCCATTCAGATGAAGGATCGGAAGAACCGCTCCATCGCTCTCCGGATTTAAGAACTTATTACACTGCCATGAAGTTGCAAGAGGTCCGGTCTCGGACTCACCGTCTCCCACGATACAGGCAGCAATCAGATCCGGGTTATCAAATACCGCACCAAACGAATGTGCCAAGGAATATCCCAGCTCACCACCTTCGTTGATGGAGCCCGGAGTTTCCGGAGCTACATGGCTGGAGATTCCTCCCGGGAAAGAGAACTGCTTACACAGTTTCTTCAGTCCATCCAGATCTTCTCCGATATTTGGATATACCTCGCTGTAGGTACCTTCCAGATAAGTATTGGCAACAAAGAAGTTTCCGCCGTGTCCCGGGCCGGAAATTAAAATCATATCCTGATCATACTTTTTAATCACACGGTTTAAATGTACATAGACAAAGTTCTGTCCCGGTACGGTTCCCCAGTGACCAACAATCTTTTTCTTTACCTGATCTCTGGTAAGCGGCTCTCGAAGAAGTGGATTATCCAGCAGATATAACTGTGCGGCACCAAGGTAATTGGCTGCGCGCCAGTAGGCATCCATCTTCTTCAGGTAATCTTCGGTTAACGGCTGTTTTTCAACAACATCTGACATCCTGACTGTCCTCCTGTAAAATCATATTATCATTAGATGCCTATATTTTAGGAAATCCACCCATATTCCACAATTTCCTATTCCCATTAATTTTCCAAAAAGTTACCTGTTACGACTTGTATTTCCTGTTGTTTACTTATTTTTTCATTTATTTCCATTAAAACCATAGCCAAAAGAAAGGATTATAAAATTTCACACACAGCGATTACAGTTTTCCGTATACCTCCATAGGGACATATGCCCGAATGGAAATTCCTTCCGGCACATACTCTTCTGAGACAAGTTCTCCCTTATTTCGTACAAGCTGCAATACACCTGCCTGCGCATAGGGAATCACGCGTTCAATATAAATTTTATCTTCTCTTAACATTTCCTGCAGCACATCTTTTACTGCATCCAGTCCGGCATTTTCCGTTGCGGAAATCTGAAGAACATGATCCGCACGAAAATCCTGCAGTGGGTCATCATCGGTTCTGATATCGATCTTATTAAAAAGCGTCAGAATTTTTTTATTTTTAACTCCAAGATGATCAAGTGTCTCATAGACGATATACATCTGCTTGTCGCGCTGCGGATTGGAAGCATCCACTACATGAATAATATAGTCCGCATATTTGGCTTCTTCCAGTGTACTTTTAAATGCCTCAATCAGATGATGCGGCAGTTTCCGTATAAAACCTACCGTATCCGTCAGCAGCACCTGCTGGTGTCCTTCCAGCTCCAGCATCCGTGTCGTCGGGTCCAGCGTTGCAAACAGTTTATCCTCCTCTAAAACCTCTGCGTCCGTCAGATGATTCAGGAGGGTGGATTTTCCGGCATTTGTATATCCGACAATTGCCACAACCGGAACTGCATTGCGCTCTCTTTTTGCTCTGGCAATTTCGCGGTGTTTGACCACTTCTTTTAATTCCCGGTTGAGCTGTGCAATCCGGTCATTGATCAGACGGCGGTCAATCTCAAGCTTTTTTTCTCCCGGTCCACGGGTACCGATTCCACCACCCAGACGGGACATGGATCTGCCAAGTCCGGTTAATCTGCTCAGGCGGTACTTCAGCTGAGCAAGTTCCACCTGAATTTTTCCCTCACTGGTTGTTGCACGGGCTGCAAAAATATCCAGTATGATAAGCGTCCGGTCCATCACCTTGGTATTTAACATCGTCTCCAGATTTTTTAACTGCGCAGGGGACAATTCATCATCACAGACAATTCCCGTTGCCCCCGTGTGCTCTAAAAGTTCTGCAATCTCTGCTACTTTTCCGGTTCCCACATAGGTTCCCGGATGGATCAGCTCCCGTTTCTGAATCAGCGTACCGGCAACCGATGCCCCCGCAGTCTTTACCAGTTCGGCAAGCTCAGCGAGCGAATCCTCTGCATCGTCTCCATCCTGCTCACTTACACCCACCAGAATAACTCTCTCTTTAAAATCTTCTAAAACAATTGATTCACCCATTATCTAGTCTCCAAAAATGTATTCTCGTGTTTTGCTTCCTCATCATCCGGATAAGCCTTTAAATATTCCTTCATCATCTTTTTCGCGGAATCAAAGTCGCCACTGTACTCATATGCCGCAATGGCACTTTTCATGAGATTCTGCTTATTCGGCACTTTCTCCAGTTCCAGACCGGAATTAAAATAAGTCAGTGCATTCTTATAATTTCCATCCTGCATCTCCTGCATGCCAAGTTCATACAAATCATAGGATGTAGCCACTCCACTCTTTATATACTCCGCGATACATTTCTTTGCCTTGTCCGAATCTCCATTGGCATCATATGCAAGTCCCAGATAATACGATGCCAGCATCTGCTTATGTTCTTTTGCTTTTTCCAGATAACTGATGGCATCTTTGTTTTCACCGAGCAGATAACTGATTCTTCCTTTATACAGTTCGTCTTCCGGTTTATCTCCTTTGATCTCCATCGCAGCAGACAGATACTTCTGTCCCTCGTCCTTTTTCTCATGCCGGCTCAAAGACTCATAGATTCCAATGTAGATTTCATAATTTTTTTTGCCATGCTGCACAGCACTCTCAAAATCTGCCTTGCCCTTTTTTTCTTCTCCCATATCCATATAGAGATCTCCACGCAGATAGTATGCGCGTGCATCTTTATTGTATTTGATAATGGCATCATACGTTGCAAGTGCATCTTTTGTCTTTCCGTCCAGTGCCTGTGCTTTTGCCTTGTAAAAACAGATATCCAGTTCTTTCTCCCCGATATGTCCGATCGACTCTCCAAGCGCATTCTGAAATGCCTTGACCGCATCTTCATACTTGCCACTCTCCATGCAGGTAATTCCATACTGCCGGTAGGCATCCTGTTCCTTTGTATCTTTCGTTCCGCATCCAATCACAGACAGGGCAAACACTGTTGCAAGCAGCACGGAAATGATTCGCTTCTTCATGTTCTATTCTCTCTTTCTGAAAACTACTTTTATTTTACCGCAATCTGTTTCGTTCTTAAAGCATCCTTTTCCAGAATCGCATCTATGATTGCATGCATCTCAGCAGTCAGTGCCTCTAACCTCCAGTCCGGCAGGTTATATTTCGGGTGCTTCTCAAACGTAAACTCCCGCAGCCCAATCAGCGTCTTTCTCGTCTCCGGAGTCAGGCATGCCACCGCTATATTTACCCAGTTGTCACCGATCCACGGTCCATGCTCCCGGTAATAAGTACCACCGTAGGTAAATTCGTCCGGTTCCACTGCATAGGGAAGTCTGATCCAACACTTGGCAAATGAACCATCCGTGCCATACTCCGGGGATGTTGTGCTCAGATGCCGCCCATGCAGCCCCCCTTCAAATGCCGTCTTTGCAATTTTCTCATTTTTATTCATCAAATAATACATGCCGTTCTCCTTCTTCATTCCTATATCTTACGGTATTTTCCGTACTTTTGCAATCATTTCAGAAAAAATGGGAACCGGACATCCGGTTCCCAGAAACAGCACTTATTCGCGCTGTGCTTTCCGCGCTTTTTTAAACTGATACATTTTTTCATCCGCATTATTGATACATTCATTGAGACTTTTTTCCCCGCAGAGAACTACCTCATATCCGATACTCGCTTCCACATCAAATTCAGCATGAAGACTTTTTGATATTTCATCCAATGCTTTTAAAAACGCTGCCTTTAAACTTTCAGCCTGCGCTTTTTCACATCCCGGAAGCAGTACAACAAACTCATCTCCACCGTACCGCATGGAAACGGCTTCCGGCGGAAATACTTTACGAATCCCATCTGCTATCCCACGAATTTCCAGATTCCCCATATCATGCCCAAACGTATCATTGATATATTTCAGATGATCCGCGTCAATGAACATAACCGTCACCGGTTTTTTTTGCAATCTGCATTTTTCATACAAAGGCTCCGCAAACTCCTGGTATGCCATACGGTTATACAACCCTGTAAGAGAATCCAGCACATACAACCGGGATAATTTTTCGTTTGCTTTTCGAAGCCTGAGTTTGCGATACAGATATTCCAGGGATTCCAGATACGTATTCATTGTTTCAAACAAGAACTGATTTTCAAGCATATAATCGCAGTCTGCCAGAACAACATACCCTACTTCCCGCTCCCGGAAATGCAGTGGTGCATACACATACAATGAATATTCCTGCTCCATTCCCTTTTCACAGATCACGTGCATGGTATCCGGATATCCATCTGTAATATAAGAAGCCTCACCCATGGAATCGCTCAATGATTCCTCCACCAGATCCTGATTCATCCAGATACGCACGCCTTTACAACGCAGACCACAGACACATTTTGTAAAATACTGTGCCATCTGCTTATAATCTTCACACTCGATAAGATTGTGCTTTAATTCCATAATCTCATTGTGCAGATCAATTTCCCTCACTTCCTGAAAAATCCGGTCTTCAATATATTCACTCCTGCTTCTTACCTGTTCTGGTTTACAGCCACAACTATCCTGAAACAACATTTGTACAGGAACCGTTTTACAGTCAGCTGTTGTATTCTGCCCCCAGATCTGTACCAAAAGATCCATGGCTGCCTCAGCAATGACTTCTCTCTCGTATGACACCGTCGTAATCCGCGGTCTGTAATAAGATGCTTTATCAAAATTATCAAATCCTGTCACACAAAAATCAGCCGGAATTTTAAATCCTTCCTGCTGTGCCTGATGGCAGAGCCCCACCGCAATATTCTCATTTGCGCAGACAAAGGCATCCGGCAGCAGATGTTTTTCCTGAAAATGTATGAATGCACGGACACCGCTCTCCACTTCATAGCTTTCATTCCAGATTCTGTCATTTTCAAGCGGAATTCCATATCTTTGCAGGACATCTTCATAAGCCTGCCAACGCAAAAGATTTTCCTGGCTGTCTGCCGGTCCTCCCACATAGTTTAATGTTTTGCAGGAATGAGCCACTATCAGATGCTCCACCATCTGTTCCATTGTTGCGTAATTGTCCGGTCCTGCATGATACAATCCCGGAATTTTTTCAAGCAGCGATACTGCCGGTACCCCGGACTCCTGAATAATCTGTATGATCTGCTGCTTCTTTTTCTGATTCAGCATATTCGTAACTTCCAGAATAATACCATCAAACTGTGACAAATCCGGCAGATGGATGATATTGTATTCTCCTGCATTGAATTTTTCATCCCTGCTAAAATTTCCGAAACTGTGAAATACCGAAATTTCTATATCCAGCTCATGTTCTTTGATGTAATTCCTGCATCCCCGGATCCAGACATATGTAATATGTCTGCGCCATCCGTCTGCAATAATTGCAATTTTTCGTTTCATGCCTTCTCCATCTGTGTCCTTTATTAAATAAAGTGTTCTGCTTCTTCACTGAGTACATCAGCTATTTTTTTATTATACATGATTTGGCTGGAAATGTGTGAAATTTCTTCGGAAAGCGTGGCTGTATTTTTTGCAGCAAGATTAATACCTTCAGAACCTTCTTCTACCGCCCTCTGAATCTGTGAAATATATTCCATTACTGACTCGGTGCGCTGTTTTAAATCTGCCGCCATCTGATGAAACTTCTCAACCACTTCATTAATATAGACTGCATCATCATTATACTGTGCCCCAGCACACACAAAATTGTCATAATCCGGAAGTATATTCTGTTCCATATAAGTTACCAGCGCGTTAGCATTTTTTATCAATTCCTGCACGGTTCCAATCACGGTACTATTGATGGACTGGATATTAACCGCTGCGTCCCTGCTGGATTCCGATAATTTACCAATTTCAGAGGCAACTACTGCAAAACCACGTCCTGCTTCCCCTGCACGTGCTGCCTCAATGGATGCATTTAATGCAAGCAGCTTGGTCTGATCTGCAATATTTAAAATATCATTAGTAAGTTCACTGACTTTTTCTACTTTTTTACTTTCCTGAATTGTTGTTTGCAGTTTTCCGATAATATCAGTGACAATTTCTCCCGTATTTTTTTTATTTAAAATTGCATCATTTTTGAGTTTATCCGCGTTCTGATCCATCGTATCTGAATAGGATAAAAGACCATCCGATTTTTCCGAAAGTTCTTTCGTACGATCTTCCACTTCTTTCATATTTTTTGTAATCCCGGAAACCATATCCGCAACGGAAATCATGGATGCCGATAATTCTTCCATGGCAGCGGAAATATCATCCGAATTTTCGTTTGAACTACGTACCTTGTCATCCACCTCCCGGATAATCTGGTTCATACGCAAAGAACTGTCTGTAATCCGTCCCATAACATTTTGAAGCGTATCAATAAATGCATTTACATTCCTTCCGACTTTACCAATCTCATCTTTTCCTGAAATCTTTAATCTTACAGAAAGATCTCCCTGATTTTTTTCAATATCTGCCACCATTTTCTGCAATGTCTGACTGATATAGTGCATCGGTGCTACAATCCCCTTCAGACATATCCAAAGAGAAAACAAAATCATAAGCGTTGAAACTGCAATGAATACAATAGCAGAATTTCTTGAAAATTCATATGCTGCCTGCTGTGCTTGTAATGAATCATTCATTGCCTGTTTCCGCATAGCAATCAGACTGCTGATTTTCTTTGCAAGATAATCTTCCGAAGGTTTCTGTATCACATTGATTGCCTCCGTTGCACCATCCGCATCGCCTTTTGAACTTGCGGTAAGGACCTGTTCCATTCCTTCTTTATACTTTTTAAAGCGATTTTGTAATGCCCCGAAATATTCTTTTTCCCGCGCTGTTTTTTTCTGTTTTTTATACTTTTTAAAATAACTATCCATAGATTCCAGCTTTTCATGGATGGATGTTGCAAAGCTTTCTTTGGAAATAGAATTTTCCGCATCACAGTGTCCATACATATTTTTCCCCATGGATTCCAACTCGGATGACATATCCATCAATAGTTCAATACTCTTCGAACAATCCTGCGAAATTACGACCCCCGCCTGCAACAGCCTTTTCGAATTTACAAGACTTGAAATACTTGCCAAAAGAATAACAATTCCCAAAATACAAATTGGCAGCATAACCTTTACTTTAATACTGATCTGATTCAACCACTTCATAGGTATTTCCTCTCTTTCTGCCTAAATTAATGGGATAATTCCGGATGCAATTGCTCCATCTTTTTATAAAAATCGTCCATTCCCTGCGCAAGTGAAATTTTACCTTCAAAATACGGATGCAGACACTGTTGAATCTGCTCATTGCAGTCCTTATCATAATCTGATATATTACTCATATCAATTTTCTTTGCAGCCTCTGCAAAAAGTGCAATATGATTTTGTCCACCAAGGAAATCCGACTGATAGTCACTTTTTGCAATCTCATCCATTGCTTTCTCATTATTCGTATAGTCCTGCGTATCCAATGTAATCTGCTTCATGGTTTTGGTATCACACGTCAGACGCTTCATCAAATCCCTGATAAAAGGAATATTATCGGTTCCCTGCGCCGCACACATCCATGTACCGCCCCAGTAATATGCCTGTGGACCTTCACACACGGCATAATCTCCGTAAATTCCATTTCCTTTTTCTGCTGGTTTACTACTGTCTGCCAATGCATTTCCCATCAGAGTAAAATTAATACCCCAGGTCGAATAGAAAAAGCCAAAAACATTCCCATCCGGTCCCTGATCCTGCGTCCACTGCGGACTCCACAGTGTAGTATGATTGTTATAATCTTTTTGAGCATATTCCTTCGTCTGACGAATCCACTTCTTGATATTTTCATCTATAACAATCTTGTTATCGACCACCCAGGGATGTGAGACATTGTTGGAAAATGCCCGATAGGAATCATCATATCCCGATAACATTTTATATCCGGCGGCATTCATCTTCTGTGCAACCTGATCAAACTTATCCCAATCCTTCAGTTGCTTTTGTACCTGATCCGGATCGTCTGTACCCAATACCTTTTTTGCAATGGACCTGCGATACGCAAACAACCCCGGCGTTGCCTGCCAGGTCACTCCCTTTTGTATTCCATTTTCCGATACAATTTTCTTTGTATAATCATATTGCTGCTTCAGATCCTCATCGGTCAGTCCCACTGTTTTTTTTACATCAATGGAATTATCTGACTTTACATATTTTGATGCATAATCTGCCTCAATTAAAAACAAATCCACTTTGTCATCATCAATACATGTATTCTGCTCTTTTAATGCTTCATCCAGATTGATCTGATAGGCATTGTTATCACTGGAAATTATGACCAAGTTCACTTCAACATCGTGTTTTTTGGCAAGATCTGATGCATATTTGTCATAAATTTCCTTAAACTCATCATTCCAGCAATAAATATTTACAACCTGTCCTTCCTTACGCCCGGTATTTTTTTCCTGCCCGTTTTCTCCCGTACATCCACTTAATAATGCCGCACATATGACAATTGCCGCTACCTGTTTCCAACTCTTCTTTCTCATTCAAATGCCTCCTTTTATTACTCCTCTTCTCCCCCCCTTTTCTTCCCCCAATATGCAGAAAAACGCCATGACACGCCCCTGTCGTAAAAATGGATTCTGTCATGGTGTCTTTTCTGTTTTCTTTTTAAACTATCTTTCTGGTACTACTCTGTGATCTTCTCAAGAGAGAAATTCGTCAGCGTAATGTCTGAAGCTGGTGTATTTTCACCACTGATTTTTCCCATGGAAATAAACATTTTTGAATCATTATCTGTGTCCTGCTGCATCGTAAATTCATAACTAACTTCCTTTTCCTCTGCTTCCCCCAGAGAAATATCTTCTCCGCCATACCACTTCTGGCAATTGTTATCCATTAAGCCGAGTTTTATGGTTCGTGCTTTCGTCGAAGTGACTTTGAATTTTACACGATATTTACATCCTTTTTCAAGTGTAAATCCATTCTGATTAAGCTGAACATCCCAGTCATTTTCGCCCGGATTTTTCACCTGAAACACAATACCGCCATGAGTAACTACTGTTGTTGCCGTCTGATCAGCATTTGTATTAATGCCCCATCCATTCGTTCCATCCGAAAAATCTCCATTGGTCAGCAGATTCTTTCCGGTTTCCTCCGGCTTGATCTCCGGTGCCTCTATCTTTTCCAGCACAATGTCATCCATACAGATTCTGTGCTGCTGTGTGATCTGTTTTCCACCGACTGCACCCATGGCAATATTAAAGATCGTTTCCGGATCTGTATCCTCTTTCATCTGAAACTCTTTCGTGATCGTCTGATATTCGCCGGTCAGATCTACGGTTTCCTGGCAGTATGGAGTCCAGTCCTCATTTCCATCTGCATCCTTATGGGTGCTTCCATCTCTCTGCAACGCATAAGACACTTTACGGTCGATAGAAGATTTCATTTTCAGGGAGAGTCGATACCATTGTCCCTGTTCGAGTTTTACCCCTGTCTGCTTTAACTGGATATGCCAGTCAGCTTCTCCGGTATCGTTAATTGTGAAATCTGCCGCATTGTCTTCGTTTAAGGAGTCAACAACATACGTTACATTGGATGGTGTATAGCAATAGACTTCAAAACCTGCCATGCCTGCATTAAAACTTCCGTTTTTGATCAGACTGTCCTCATCAATCCGCACATCGTCGAGATATACGGTTGTTCCCAGCCCGAGATCAAAGGAAATATTCTTATCTGTCAGATCCGCTGCCGTCTGAAAAGAAAAACTGTAATTTTTCTTTTCATTGGTAAGTTCTGCCTGAAATTTCTGTCCGGCAACATGTACTGTCATAGTTTCTGCTTCGTTTGCCTGAGCCGAAAAACTGAGCACATATTTTGTATCCTCGCTCAGAGCAAGCCCCTGCTGTCCTGCTGTTACCACAGTTCCTTTTGGGCTTACCACTTTCAGACGGCGTCCATCTTCCAGACCGGTTACCTCTGTGGTTGCATTTTCCGGTTTCGTGATGTCCCAGTAACCCAGACGATTCTTCCCTTCCTGGAAGGAACCGTTGTAGACATAATTTCCGTCTGCAAGCACTTTCTTTGTGGTGTCTTCTTTGATTTCTTCATATCCGGTCTTTTCAATGCGCACATTGGAAAGGTGCACTGCTGCTGTGGAAGCAGTATTTCCCAGATTAAATTCCAGACGTCCGTTGGCATCATCGGAACCTGTCATCTGAAACGCATAAGTATATGTCTTTTTCTGTGTTCCAAGTTCCACTTTTGTATCCTTCCAATACCTCGTATAATTATGATCCGGTCCGGAAATATCTGCAATCATTGTACGCGCCTCATCCGCATAAGCATCAAAGGTTACTTTATATGTTCCGCCTTTTTGTAACGGCACATCCGGCTGTACCAGCTGAATGCTGTAATCTGCGGTTCCCACATTTACTGTAGAAATAACCATCTCATGATTCTTAATTTCTGCTTTTCCATCACCATCTAAAGTGGTAAGAAATTTCCAGTTTTTGTCATCACTTAAATTCTCTGCTATGGAGAAATCACCGTTGTTAATATAATTTCCCGTTGTATCCGGCTCTCTTAAAATAACATTCTTTACCGGTTTTTCCACATTTTCGTCATAACTGTCTTTCTGATATACTTTCACATAATCCACTGCAAACTGCTGATCGGCATAGGTGGTCGAATCATCCGGATACCCTACCCAGCTGCCACCGACCGCCAGATTCAAAATCATATAAAACGGCTGATCAAACGGTGCCGGATAAGCCACTTCGCCCTGCCCGCTCTTTGCAGAAAACCAGTCGGACTCTTCATGAAATTTCACACCATCAATATACCAGGTAATCTTTCCTGGCTCCCAGTCACAGGCATATGTATGATACTGATCTGCAAAATTATTTTTTGCATCTACCGTACAGGTTCCCTGACTCTGATCATGCGGTTCTCCGTAATGAATGGTACCATATGCTTTATTTGTTTCCTGCCCCATCACTTCCATGATGTCGATCTCACCGCATTTTGGCCACTGTCCATACAGATTTTCGTCCGTCGGCATCATCCAGAATGCCGGCAGATAGCCTTTTCCGGTCGGAACTTTTGCACGGCACTCAAAATATCCATACTTAAAATCATGTTTGCCCTGTGTATTAATACGACCGGACGTGTAGCTTCTGGTTCCGTCTGCATTCACCGTTTCCACCGGCTTGATCAGCAGCTTTCCGTCTTTGACCTGAATATTTTTGTCAGAATCCACATATTCCTGCCACTCACTGTTGACCCAGCCTTTTTCATGCAGTTCCACATTCCAGTCTGCACGGTTTAAAAAAACTCCGTCAAAGTTGTCCTGCCACTTCAGTTGATAGCCCTGTTTTAAGAGATCCGCTTCGGTCAGCTTTGAAGGTGTCTCAACTGTTGTTCCACCAGAAGAATTGCCCGAAGAAGAACTGCCGGAAGAAGCATTTCCGTCCGAGGTATCGTCTGTTTTCTGGTCTTTTCCATCCGTCTTATCTTTTTCATCCGTCTTGTCTTCTCCGGAAGTGTCTTCTTTCTTTCCCTTCGGAGTTATGGTGCAGGATTCACCGGATTCCACTTTCAGCGTTGTTCCATCCGCAATTTTTACAGATATTGCTTTCTTTGTCTGATTATCCACCTGTGCCTGTGCATTTTTTGTACACGTTATGGATGATTTTTCCGCACCTTTTTTGAGCACAATGTTCACATCTTTCTTTGCGGTTATTTTCGCCGGTGCTGCCAGAATCATCGAAACGTCTTCGGCATTTACAACAACCGGTACTGCCTTTTTACAGTTTCCGGAAAAGGAAACACTTTTTGCATTCTGTACCGTCACTTTCTTTATGGTACCATTGTTTTTGATCGCAACCGTTCCCTTACTGTTTACAACAATTTCTTTGACGGTACCATTATTTACAACGGCTGCCTTTTTTCCGACCACCCGAATGGTCACTTTATAAGTTCCCTTTGGAATCGTAATCTTTACATTTTTCCCCGCTTTTACGGTAATGACCGCATTCTTCCCTTTTACGGTTTTTAATGCCTGATTCAGCTGCTTTTGAGAAGAAACGGCAAGCGTTTTACCGCCTGCCGCCTGTACCGGCGTCGCCGGTACGGTACTCATTACCATGGCAGCGGCAATTGCTGCCGCTCCCACCTGTTTCCATAATGTTTTGTTTTTCACTGTAAAAACCCCTTTCTTTTTCTATTATCCTTTTACGCTTCCCAGAGCAACCCCCTGTACAATATGCTTGGAAAGAATCAGATACACAACGATAACCGGCAGGATCGAGAATGTAATCATGACATATACCTGCCCCATATCAAACTTCAGCCAGTCTGCACCACGCAGCTGCGCGATCAGAATCGGAAGTGTCTTTTTCTTGTCATCATGCAGCACAAGTGCCGGTGTAAAGTAATTGTTCCAGCTGCTGACGAAACTGAAAATTGCCTGTACGGCGATCGCCGGCTTCATCAACGGCAGAACGATGCTGTTGAACGTACGAAACTCTCCGGAACCATCAATACGTGCAGCTTCTATCAGCGAAAGCGGAAGCGCACTCTCCATGTACTGTTTCATATAAAAGAACGTAACCGGAGATGCAATGGCCGGAACAATCAGTGGAATAAAGGAATCCATCAGTCCCATGCCTGTAATCAGTTTGATAAATCCGAGTGCCGTAACCTGTGTCGGAATCATCATAATCATCAGAATAAACGGATAAATAAATTTCTTTAATTTAAAATCGTATGCATGAATGGCATATGCAGTCATGGTAGAAAAATATACACACAAAACTGCGGTTGCTGCTGCAATGATCAGACTGTTAAACATGCCCGACCAGATCGGCAGTGTTCCATGTACCAGATTGTTCCAGTTTGTCAGCAAATGATCGCTCGGCAATGCCGTAAACCCTGCTTTCAGCTCACCTTTAGAACGCGTCGCATTGATAAACATGATATAAAACCAGAACAGGCAGAAAAATGAAATTATAATTAAAACAATATATGCGATGGCACGTCTGGCATGAATCCCAAGTCCGCCTTCCATATCTTTCTTACTTTTTGCCATCACAATCACCCCTTTCTCTTATCGTTTCCGGATACTTTAAATACAAGCAGACTCAAAAGACTTGTAATGATAAACAGTACCACGGAAAGTGCTCCTGCCATACCATAGTTCTTGCTGTACAGATGCTTGTTCAGATACATGATCAGTGTCATGGTAGAACGCATCGGATTTCCGGTTCCGTTTGTCAGAATCTGTGGCACGTCAAAAAGCTGTAATCCACCGATCAGTGAAGTAATCACTACATAAATCAGAATCGGGCGAAGCAGAGGCAGTGTAATCTTAAAAAATACCTGTGTGGAAGTTGCTCCATCCACTTCTGCCGCTTCAAATAAAGAAGTATCAATTCCCATCATTCCGGCCATCAGAAGAATGGTTGTATTTCCGAACCACATCAGGCAGTTCATCAGTGCAATCAGGCCTCTGGCACTTCCGGTATGGGATAAAAATTTATATGGTTCTGAGATAAATCCAATCTGCATCAAAAGAGAGTTAATCGGACCTGCATCTTCCTGGCTTGCGTGGGTCTCGGCACAGGCGAACAGTTTATCCAGACCATAGCATCAGAAAGCGGACTGA
>ENA-UEOO01000166-UEOO01000166.1-human-gut-metagenome-genome-assembly--contig:-NODE-166-length-25902-cov-8.346060_pt1 | contig 25902 bp, 17 predicted proteins | sample MGYA00242888_ERZ507892 | MGnify/ENA primary metagenome ERZ507892 (study PRJEB26167, sample SAMN06115415) | human gut metagenome | host: Homo sapiens | place: China:Sichuan | collected 2015-02-04...
CAACACTCGGAGGACTTAGTCCTCTAGATTATAGAAGGAGTATAGGCATAGCGGTCTAAAAAAATGTCCGCATGCCCGTAGGGCAGTGGAATTTAAAATTTCATTTTAGGCAGAGCTGTTTCTTATTTTTTCATATTGTAAAAACAGACGTTTATGATATATACTAAAGGAAAGGCAGGATACCACATGGAGAAATCTGACATTCTGACAGCTTCACTGCCAGATGCCAACGATGAAGCAACCGATCACAGCACCATTTTTGATGATGTTTTCCGAACAATTGCTCAGAAAATGCCACAGCTTCTGATTCCTCTGATCAATGAAGTATTCCACACTTCTTACAGTGAAGAAGAACATTTTGAACAGTTGCGGAACGAACATTATGAAAAATATGGCACTGTGATTACAGATTCTATTATCCAGATTGGCAATCACATTTATCATCTGGAATGCCAGTCCTCGAAAGACAAAACGATGGTTATACGAATGTTCGAGTATGATATTTCGATTGCGATCGAGCACGCTTCTTATGAAAATGACGAAATCTGGGAAATTGAATTTCCACAGTCCTGCGTTCTCTATATCCGTAACCACCGTGATCTCCCCGACTATCACGAAGCGGTCGTGAAGTTTGCGGATGGACAAAAAATGCGCTACCGTGTTCCAATTTTACAGGCAAAAAAGTATACCGTTGACCGCATTTTTGAGAAACGGCTGCTGATTTTGCTACCGTATCATATTTTACGGTATGAGCACTTTTTGAAGCACAACGGGATGGATACCAGAAAGTTACAACAATTGTTAGCTGATTTCCGTGAAATTAACCGAAGACTTGAAGAAACAGCAGAAAAAGAAAATAAATCACATCTTTATATGGATATGATTGTTCTGATTGAACAGATTGCAGATTATATCATTCCAAAAAACAATACCATTAGGAAAGGATTGGGTGATGTTATGGGTGGCAAGATTTTAAAATTACAGTCGGAGGAATTGCTGGAACTAGGGGAAGCTCGTGGAAAAGCAAAAGGCAGACTTGAAGGCAAACGCGAAGAAAGACTCGATGCAATTCAAAATATGATGGATCTTGGATTGACAAAAGAACAAATTTTAAGAAAATATTCTCTTGAGGAATATGAGGCAGCATTGCGTTCTATGCCAGCAAAAATATAACCGAAAAGAAAATTTTAAATATTTTCTTTTCAGGGGTTAAGGAATGCTTCCATCGTCCGATATATTAGGTGTAGATAAAAATGCAACATTCTATAAAAGAATGTTGCATTTTTTATTAATTGTACACCAGTGCCGCCCATTTTATACATTTATAAAAAAGAACGGTTCCCAACTTACCGTCAGAAACCGTTCTTTTTGTTATTATTTTTTGATAGCATCCTCAAAGGCTTTACGCACATCATCATTATGATTGGTAATGATAAGCACCGCATACTGCCCTTCTGTAAAGATCAAGCCGTCCTGAATCCTGCTGACCTGCTTTGGCTCATAGGACTGCAGCAGATTATATCGATCCTGCTGATGCTTTGTCAGACTTTCTTTTGCCTCGTCCACATCTGCTTTATCTTTCACCGCGATTACAACAATTTCATCTGCTTTGTGTCCATCCGAGGAATAACTTACAAAATAACTGTCTACCTTTTTATATTCCATATCAGAAATATGGGAAAAATTGTCCTCTGCATCTTTTTCTGTACTGCTTGCATTAAGCATCTCCGGAAGATCCGGATCTGCAGCCTCCATCGCTGTACGCAAGTCATACATACTGACCGTATTTTGCGCGTTTTTCCCAGAACCGCACCCGGCACACGCAATCAGTAATGTAAGTACAGACACCAGACAGATGCCTTTTTTTATTTTTTCCATTCGATTAATTTTCCTCCACTGCTTCCTCGGTACTGAATGTTGCGCCGTTTGCTGCGGCTTCATTCATCGTCATATCTGCGCCACCGATGATCTGTTCTTCTGTTGACACTCCCATATCACCGTTGTTCATCGGAGTCAGCCCTTCAAATGCTTTCTGAACTGCCTTGTCTATCTTCTGCTGCTCCTTCTCGCTGATATTCTGACTTGTATTGTCCGTGTTATATCCCGGCATGGTAACATTAAATAAATATCCTTTTTCATCCGGATCCTGAATCCAGTTGTAAGTTCCCAGACTGTATGGCATATCCTTATAGCTTCCGGACATCAGGAAATTGTCAATGGCAGAAGCTATGGCATTTGCCACCTGCGCTTTTTCCTCTGTAATATCCTCTTTAAACGCAACCATGACCCCACCAAGCTTTTTGTCCATGGCAGCACGCAAGGCTTTCGGCAGATCATATATACTGTCCACTGTTTTCTTGTTCTGGTATGCCATATTGTACTTTAATGAGCTGGCTGCCGGGAAGTAATCGCGATCCCAGCTCTGGGACTGTCCATACATGGCATCCGTCACATTAAAGTTCGCATAATTTCCATTTCCTGCATCGGAATAAATATCGGTAATGTACCAGTCTCCGTCAATTTTTACCACATCCCAGCTATGGAATTTTTCTGTATTATGTTCCACTTTACATTCAATTCCCATCATCTGCATGAACATGCGGAATGTCGTCGCGTAACCGACACATACGGCATTGTGGTATTTTAACACCCCATATGGATTATCACAGTCTTCCTGTGTACTCGGAATAACGGTCAGGGCACCGGAATCCTGCTGCAGTTTTTTGGTCATCCAGTCATACACGGCCTTTTCTTTTTCAAAATCAGACATGCTGTCCTTGATCTTCATATCCTTGATCGCTTTTTTTGCCATATCAAGGGTTTCTTTTTCTTTATCCGTCAGCTTAGAAGTGTCTCCGGATTTGTAAGCATCCGAAATATTTGTTGTTGGTTTAATTTCATAATTTTCCGCAATTTTTACATAATCTTCGGTTGTCTCCGGATTTTCTTCCTTCTTCTGCTCGGCTATGTAGGATTTTAGAGTTACCAGATTAAATGCGGAAATCGTGGTACTTCCTACAACACCGGCTGCCAGTACCACCGCAACGACTCCTTTCCACGCCCCGTTCTTTTTCTTCTTTGGTTCTTCCGGCTGTACGGAATTACTTTTTACACTTTCATAGGTTTCCATAATTTATTCGCCTTTCTTCCTTTTTCTTTATGCTATCAACAGAATTATTTTTCTGTGCTTCCTAATTATAGCAATAAAAAAGCGAAAAATACGAATCTTTAAAGAAATTTAAACAAATATTAAGATACCCAAAAACAGGGACTTCCTTTTGAAAGTCCCTGTCGTGCCTGATAATTTTTACATAATATCTTCTTCTATATGTTCCCGTCCCTGCGCAATGATTCTTCTTACATGCTCATCCGCCAGCGAATAAAATACAGATTTTCCCTCTCTGCGGCTTTTTACCAGTTTGTTCTGTTTTAAAATCCGAAGCTGATGGGAAATGGCAGACTGCGTCATCGACAATACTGCCGCCAGATCACAGACACATACTTCGGCTTCAAACAACACAAACAAAATCCGGATACGGGTAGAATCTCCAAATACCTTGAACAATTCTGCCAGATCATACAATTCTGTTTCTTCTGGCATCGTATCATGGACGATCTTCAACAGATCCGGATGTACTTTGTTCTCACTGCAACATTCTATCTTTTCTCTTTCCATGAGTTTCTCCTCTCCGCCGGAAAATGGATAACCGCAACATTATAACTTCTTTACAAACAATGCGCGGATCGCATTTAATACTGCAATCACCATAACTCCGACATCTGCAAAAATCGCCATCCACATATTTGCAATACCAATCGTTCCGAGGAACAGGCAGATCAGTTTGATTCCGATTGCAAAGTAAATATTTTCATATACAATGCGCATACATTTCCGGGCAATCCTTATTGCTTTGGAAATCTTGATCGGATCATCATCCATCAGGACAATATCCGCAGCCTCAATCGCTGCATCCGATCCAAGTGCCCCCATCGCGATACCTACATCCACGCGGGAAAGTACCGGTGCATCGTTAATTCCATCCCCGACAAAGGCAACCGTGGATTTCTCCGGCTTATTCTGTAATAATTGTTCCACCCGTGCCACTTTATCTGCCGGAAGCAGCTGGGAATGAACTTCCGTAATACCAACTTCTTTTGCTACCTGCTGTGCCACACGGTCATCGTCTCCTGTCAGCATCACAAGACGCTGCACACCGGAATGCTTAAGCGACTGCATTGCCTCTGCGGCATGTGGTTTGATCACATCTGCGATCAGAATATGCCCCGCATAGTTTCCGTCAATGGCAAGATGGACGATCGTTCCGGTGCAACTGCACTCGCGGTAAGCAATGCCTTCTTTTTTCATCAGCTTGTTATTTCCGGCGGCAACCTTATGCCCATCGACTATGGCAATCACTCCGTGTCCGCCAATTTCCTGCACATCGCTCACACGCTCCATGTCCAGTTTCTTTCCATATGCTTTCTGCAAACTGATACTGATCGGGTGTGTGCTGTGACACTCGGCAAGTGCCGCATATTCTAACAATTCTTCTTCCTTTTTTGTATAAACCGGATGTCCGGATTTTACCGGGCAGCTCTCAGCGTCACAGGTATCACTGTGGATTCCACAGACTTCAAATACGCCCTGTGTGATCGTGCCTGTTTTATCAAATACAACGGTTTTGGTGGCTGCAAGTGCCTCCAGATAGTTGGAGCCTTTGACAAGAACACCTGCGGCACTGGCTCCTCCGATTCCGGCAAAGAAACTCAGTGGAATACTAATGACAAGCGCACACGGACAACTGATAACAAGGAATGTCAGGGCACGGTAAATCCAGGTTCCCCACTCTGCCGGAAGTCCCATAAAAAGCATTCTTACAATTGGTGGCAGAAATGCAAGCGCCAGTGCACCGTAGCAGACTGCCGGGGTATAATAGTGTGCAAATCTTGAAATAAAATTCTCGGAGCGTGATTTTTTAGAGCTTGCATTTTCAACCAGATCAAGGATTTTTGACACTGTAGATTCCCCGAATTCACGGGTGGTACGGATCTTTAACAAGCCGGACATGTTAATACATCCGCTGACGATTTCTTCTCCAACAGCCACTTCACGCGGTACACTTTCTCCGGTCAAGGCACTGGTATTTAAAGAAGAATGTCCTTCTACTACCACGCCATCAATCGGCACTTTTTCTCCTGGCTGAACGATAATCACGGTACCGATCTCCACCTCATCCGGATCAACTTTTTCCATCTGTCCGTCTTTTTCGATATTTGCATAATCCGGACGGATATCCATCAGATCGCTGATGTTCCGGCGGCTTTTGCCAACGGCATAGCTTTGGAACAATTCTCCGATCTGGTAGAACAACATAACTGCAACGCCCTCTTTATAATCTCCCAGCGCGATCGCACCTACGGTTGCGACTGCCATCAGAAAATTTTCGTCAAAGACCTGCTTGTTGCAGATGCCTTTCCAGGCTTTTTTTAAAATATCATAACCGATCACAAGGTATGGAATCAGATAAAGGACAAATTCAAGTACCTTCGGAATGGAAACAAAGTTCCCTGCTACCGCAAATGCAATTATTAAAATAGCAGATAAAATAATCCGTTTTAATACTTTTTTCTGTTTTTTATTCATAGCAGCCTCCTGTCTGATATCTATGGGAAAAGCCAGAAATCCTTTCCTGTCTGCCGGAATGATTTCTGACTTTCTGCCTTAGACATCATCTTTATGTTTGGATTAAAGGAAAATTTCACAATCGTCTTCTACTTTTTTGCAGTTCTTTAATACGTCCTGCATAACAGACTTTGCGTCTGCACCGTCTTCAAATTCTACGTTCATCTTCAGTGTCATGAAGTTTACAGTTGCATCCTTTACTCCTGCAGTTGCTTTTGTTGCTTCCTCCATTTTATTTGCACAGTTTGCACAATCCACATCAATTTTGTAAGTCTTCTTCATAGCCGGTTTCCTCCATACTTTTCATTTTACATTTTATTACTCTTTCATATGAGCACTTGTTCATATGTTTGATTTTATTATAGCGTAAATTCAATAAATGTCAATAGGAGCTTTCATGATTATGAAAATTTTAAAATTTTATGATTTTTATTTCGATATAAAAGACAGGTTGCTGATTAGACCTTGCATTTTCCTATGTTGAGACATATAGAAAATTTCTTACAGATTATGTCCCTCCTTTTTTCTTCTGAGACTTATAGAATTTAACTTATCGATTATGTCCCACTTTTCTTTCCTCTTGGGACTTATAGAACATTTCTTGCAGATTATGTCCCGCCACTCTTTCCCAGCGGGACTTATAGAAGATTCCTTTATTGTTATGTCCCCTCAACAACATTATATGGGACATACTGTAATTTTTTTCTCTATATGTCCCAACAGATCTAATCTACGGGACATTTCTTATATTTGCTCCGCATATGTCCCACTTTCCGATTCTGTCGGGACATTTCTTACATTTTTTTCTGCATATGTCCCCGTTGTCAGACATTGCCAATTGCAAATATGTATTATTTAAAATTCCTCATCCAATCCCTCGTCCGATTCCGTACCTTCATAAAGATATTTCTCATTCTCCAGATCCGAATCATCATAGATCGGCTGCACCAATGATTTTTTTGTCATCTTTTTATTTCCGACAAGCCAGGCTGCCGCTGCTGCTGTAATCGGTACAGTCAAAACTACACCGAGCGTTCCGGAAAGCCCCTGCATGATCTCCGTGACAATCACATAGGAATTGATCAGCTGATTATAACTTAAATTATATGCATAATTGACCACAAGGGTAGATAATGCACCCCCAACATAAGCAAAAATCAGAGTATTTGCCATCGTTCCCATCATATCGCGCCCCACACGGATACCGGATACAAACAGATCTTTCCCACCCAGCTTGGGATTTCGGTCATACAGCTCCTGAATGGTAGAGGCAATCGACATTCCAACATCCATCGTTGCTCCAAGTGCTGCTATGATAATTCCGGCAAACAGAAGCTGCCCGATCTTTATATGTGTATTCTGTGCAACATAGTTCAAGGTTTCAATATCTGACACATTGTAACCAGTGATGCCTGCAGCTTTACCGAACAGAATGGCCGCAATCGCTGCTATGATAACGCCGCTGACCGTACCGATTACAGCAGACGCTGTTTTTTTGGAAACCCTACCTAAAAGCCACAGCGTTAATAGTGTTGATAACAAAACAACTACAATGGTAATTCCAATTGGTGATACTCCCTGATACATCAGTGGAAACATCAGATAGATGATACAAACGCCGGTAAATACCAGACTCGCGATGGCTTTGATTCCTTTCTTTCCGCCAATGACACAGACAATCAGACAGAAAAACAAACCAAACAGATAAATTGCTGCGGTCCGATCCTTACTGTAGACAGTCACTACATTATTATCTCCTGTCGTACTGACGATTACGATCACGTGCGAACCAATCTGGCAGTTTTCCATTCCAAACAGAGAACCACTCGGATTCACTGCATCCAGTTCTTCTCCGGTATGCGCTCCGGATTTTATCTGCACACGCACTTCCTGTGTTCCATAACGCTGCCCGTCTTCCGCCAGATTATCCTTTGTAATTTTTGTCACGATGGCTTTTTCGTAACTTTGGCCTTCCGTGGAAATCAAAGGTACTTTTTCGAATTGATTTACTTTTCCCAACAAGAGCAGGAACCCCAAAAGGCACAGGGTTCCTACTAAAAATTTCTTCCAGTTTTTCTTCATTGTTATTTAGCTGCTTTCTTTACTGCTTTCTTTGTAACAGTAATTGTAATTATTTTACTTGCTGCCTGATACTGGCTGGTTGCTGCTGCCTTCACCGTAATTGTAACCTTTCCGGCCTTTTTTACGGTAACTTTTCCGTTTTTATCAACAGTTGCAACCTTTTTGTCGGAAGATGTATAAGTAAGCGCCGTTTTGGCTTTTGCATTTAAGGAAAAGGCTTTGTCTCCTACGTTTTTCTTGTAAGAGTTCTTCGCCTGTACCGTCTGTTTTACGGCATCTTTTACAATCGTATAGGTTGTTGATCCCTGTAACTTCTGTCTGGTTGTTGCATCATAAGTTGTAACAGAAAACTTCTTGTCAGTTACCTTTACTACCGAATAGGTTGGTGTCCATGTCTGGCTTCTCTCGGAAATATAATCCTGCTTGGAAGCAATCAGGTTATAGAATTTTGATCCGGTTGCAGAGTTTGCCTCTAAGTATACGGTTCCTTCCGGATTGGTAACAGTTCCGCCAACTGTCTTATTCACAATCTCATAGCAGTTGTTCTGTGCCTGATATGCACTGTCCTGTTCTGCTTCTTCTACGGATTTATATCCATAAGCACTGTAAGAAGTATGATCTTTTCCATCTCCCTCAAGCTGGAAGGTTCTGGAATATGTATGGTCATGTCCCTGCATCACCACATCAATCTTGTATTTATCCATCAATGGTGTAAGCTGGGTACGAAGTACCATACCATCGGAATCAGAATGATCGTAGCCGCTGCCGTATATATCCTGATGGAATACCACAATTCTCCATTTGACATCTTTGTTCTCATCAATTGCTTTTTTCATGACATTCTCATGCGTTGCACAGTTATAATTGTTTGTATCAAGCACGATGAACAAAACATTTCCATAGCGATAATAATAATCGGTTCCTGCCTTTGTTTTTCCCTGAATATAATTGGTATCGGTATCGGAAAAAGCATTCGGATTGTTAAAATGCAGGCTGTACTGGTTGGAAACGCTGTCATGGTTACCAATGGTGGTTGCTACCGGAAGAAAAGTCAGTGCCTTGGCTCCAAGATATCCTGCATACTCCCGCTCGTTGCTTCCGTAATTCACCTGATCTCCTGCGGATACGAGAAAACTAACATCGGAATGATCTTCGAGTGCCTCATTCAACACATTGTTCCAGTTATAGCTGTCATTTCTTGCTGCAAGATTCTTTTCTGGAGCAGAAGTTACAACATTTCCTGCATTCTCCATCTTTTCATTCTCACTGCTGGTCTGCCCTTTGGAAGCACCGATCTGCGGATCTCCGACATACAGAAATGAAAATTCATCAAAAGCCTGTGTGGTATAGTGTTGTGTATCCTGCCATGCTCCATCCTGAAATACCTGATAATAATATGCGGTATTTTCTTTCAGTCCACTTACAGTCACTTTATTGGAAAAATACTTTGTGTCATCTATGGTTACAGCTTCGGTCTGCGCTCCGGTGAATTCTGTTGCTCCATCCATGTTCTGTTTTGTGGAAATTCTCACCTTTGGAGTCTCAGCCGTTTTGCTGTACCATGCATAATTTAATTTGGTCTCATCTGCACCCGGAGTTAATGATACATGTTCATACTGGCTGCTGTAAGAAGCCCAGTTCTTTTTCCAGTTGCTCCATTTTGTGGATTCCTGGGATGCATCATTCCAATGTTCCGTTGCTGCTGCAATCTTTGTCGGGATACCAGTGGCAAACATTCCTGTCAATACAGCGGTGGAGAGAACTCCTGCTGTAAGTTTCATCACATTTTTTCTCATAATTCTTTTGTTCTCCTTGTGAAATCTGTAAGATTTATTACAGGATTTATAATAAACGGGTTATGTAAGATGTACTATCCGGTTTCTGTAATCCTTTTGTAAAAACAAAAAGAGTGGATGCTTTGGGACATCCACTCCACATGCCGGCTATGCCATGCCGTTTACGGTTTTATATTTATAGAGCATCTCCGCGTGGTTTTGTTCTTCCACCTGGATATCTGCCAGAAGTTTGCGCACATCGGAATCTCCGAATGCAAACACATCGGTATTATACGTTCCGGACACCATTTTTTCAGAACCGATACTGTCCGTGGCAAGGAAATTATCGTTTTTCTTATCTTCCGGATTGGTCATGGAATCATATGTTGCCTTTGGCTCATACATCTTTCCATCCCTGTCATTGACGTTACAGGATGGGACGCTGCCTTTCATGACCTGTTCCAGAGACTCCACATGCTTCTGCTCCTTTTTTTCCAGATCGGCAAACAAATCCCGAAGTACCGGGTCTTTTGCTTCCTGTCCGTAACGTTTGTACTTCTCCACGCAGGACAGCTCCTGTGTGTGCAGATCCTCAATTGTAGCCATCTCTTTTTCTGTTAAAACCATGGTTTAACCCTCTTTCTTTCCATAAGATAATCTTGTTGATTGCAGAACATGAACACTCCGCAACCTTCTCCTCTAGTATCTGTAAAAAAATGCAACACATACCTGGTAAAATTTCGTCAAAAAGGGTTGAAACTTCTCACAACAGATTGTATAATTTCGTTTGTATTTTATACAATATTTACAAAAAGGTGGATTATTTTATGGAAGAACGAGAAAAATTAAAATCCCGTCTGGGATTCATTCTCCTGTCAGCCGGATGTGCGATCGGAATCGGAAACGTATGGAAGTTTCCATACACTGCCGGACAGGGCGGAGGCGGTGCCTTTGTGCTGTTTTATCTGTTGTTTCTGATTATTCTCGGACTCCCGATCATGACGATGGAATTTGCGGTTGGACGTGCCAGCCAGAAAAGTCCGGTCAAAGCCTACCAGGCACTGGAAAAACCCGGACAGAAATGGCATATCCACGGGATTATCACATTGATCGGCTGCTATCTTCTTATGATGTTTTATACAACGGTCACCGGCTGGATGCTTCATTATTTTTATATGACGGTCACCGGACAGTTTCAGGGACTGGATGCCGACGGTGTATCCGGACAGTTTACCACAATGCTGAGCAAACCTCTGACCATGGGCTTCTGGATGGTGGTAGTTGTTTGCGCCGGCGTATTTGTCTGCTCCCGTGGACTGCAGAACGGTCTGGAAAAAGTAACAAAGGTCATGATGACTTCTTTGCTTATCATCATGATCATTCTGGCGGTCAACAGCTTTTTTATGGATGGTGCAAAAGAAGGCCTTGCCTTTTATCTGATCCCGGACTTTGAACGGATGAAACAGATCGGTATTGCAAAAACCATTACGGGTGCCATGAACCAGGCATTTTTCACGTTAAGCCTTGGAATCGGCGCGATGGCAATTTTAGGAAGTTATATCGGAAAGGAACGCTCTCTGCTTGGTGAATCGGTAAATATTGCCATTCTGGATACGTTTGTTGCTATCACCTCCGGACTTATCATTTTTCCGGCATGCTTTACGTTCCATGTTGACCAGACTTCCGGACCAAGCCTGATTTTTATCACCCTGCCGAATATTTTTAACCATATTCCGCTTGGCAGACTCTGGGGAAGCCTGTTCTTTTTGTTTATGTTTTTTGCAGCGTTTTCCACAATCCTGGCAGTATTTGAGAACATTATCTCCTGCGGTATGGAACTGACCGGATGCAGCCGCCAGAAATCCTGTGCCGTTAATCTGGTACTGATCATTGTACTCTCCCTGCCATGTGTACTCGGATACAATGTATGGAACTGGAAAGGTTTTTCAATCTTTGGCGGGTCTGTGCTTGACCTGGAAGATTTTCTGGTAAGCAACCTGTTCCTGCCTCTCGGTTCCCTGGTATATCTGCTGTTTTGCACAAGCCGCTACGGCTGGGGCTGGAAAAACTACACAACCGAAGCCAATACCGGAAAAGGATTAAAAATTAAAAACTGGATGCGCGGCTACATTACCTATATTCTGCCGCTGATTGTGCTTTTTATCTTTGGATTTGGCATTTATGATAAATTTTTTACAAACTAAGGAGGATTTCTTATGTATCACGCAAATGAATCACGTTACGAAACCATGAAATACCACCGCTGCGGCGACAGCGGACTGATGCTGCCGGAAGTATCTTTGGGCTTCTGGCACAATTTCGGAGATACCGGTGTTTATGAAAATATGAGACAGATGTGCTTTACGGCATTTGACCACGGGATCACACATTTTGATCTGGCAAACAACTATGGACCGCAGCCGGGCAGTGCGGAGGAAAATCTCGGGAAGATCCTTCGGGAAGAGCTTTCTTCCTACCGCGATGAACTGATCATCAGTTCCAAAGCCGGTTTTGACATGTGGCCGGGGCCTTATGGAAACTGGGGCAGCCGCAAGTACCTGATCGCCAGCCTTGACCAGAGCTTAAAACGGCTCGGTCTGGACTATGTAGATATTTTCTATCACCACCGCATGGATCCGGATACACCGCTGGAGGAAACCATGGGTGCACTCGACCAGATCGTGCGCAGCGGAAAAGCATTGTATGTCGGTCTGTCCAACTACGACGGGAAAACGATGAAACGCGCAGCTGCCATCTTAGAAGATCTGCACTGCCCGTTTATTATCAACCAGAATTCCTACAATATCTTTAACCGTACCATTGAAGAAAACGGTTTAAAACAGGCCGCAGCAGATGGAAAGAAAGGAATTATTTCTTTCAGCCCGCTCGCACAGGGTATGCTGACCGACCGCTATCTAAACGGTATTCCAAAAGACAGCCGTGTCAACACGGACGGACGTTTCCTGCATGCAGATCAGTTTGATGAAAAGCGGATGGCAAGTATCCGGAGCCTGAATGAGATTGCGGCTGCCCGTGGTGAAAGCCTCGCACAGATGGCACTCAAATGGGTGATCCGGGACGGTGTGGTTACTTCCGTTCTGATCGGAGCTTCCCGCCCGGCACAGATTCTTGAAAATCTGAAAGTGTTAAACTCTGCCCCGTTTACGGAGGAGGAACTGAAAAAAATTGATCAGTGTGCACTTTCTCTCTAGGTAAAACAAAAACCCCGGATATTTATTTCCGGGGTTTTGTCTTTTCCTGCATCTGCTATTTGACTTTGACTTTTAATTTTAAAACTTTGGTCTTTCCATTGTTTAAGGTTACTGTCACGCGAATGGACGCAGTTCCTTTTTTGTTCGATTTTATGGTACCCTTCTTGTTTACAGATGCAATTTTTTTGTTATTGCTCTGATAAGAAATGCTTTTTACATTGTCCATATTTAAGGTGGCTGCCAGAGAAACCTTCTTTTGTTTTCCCTTCTTCACCTGAACGGTTTTATTCTTCAATGTAACCGTTTTTAATATTTTCGTTGTGACCTGATCCATATCTTTCTGATCCATAAGGACATAATCCTTTTTGGAATCTGCTGAAAAATTCACATTTCCGGCTTTTGTAACCGTATAACTCTTGTCGTTTACAAGGACATAGGCACCTGTCTTTTGATCTTTTGCGCACACATACAGCTTGTTTCCGGTCTGTATGTCTGCTGTATTTACGGTCAGTGTATAGCTTACGTTGCCAGCCGGATCGGTGACCTGGATCGTCACATCTGTGTGTTTTCCATCGTTTTCTTCCAGTATCTGATTTATCAGATCAGCGGTCACCGTTGTTTTGATGGCTTTATTTTTCCGGGTTCCGGTAACGGTTACGGTTGGTGTATTTTGTCCGGTCGCGTTTCCATCGGACGGTGTTTGTGTACCAGCTGTATTTCCGTCAGACGGAGTTTCTACATCGGTTTTGTTTCCGTTGGATGGTGTTCCCCCTCCGGCTGTGTTACCACCCGAAGTATTTCCGCCACCAGAACTTCCTCCGGAAGATGAGCCGCCTCCAGTTGCTCCACCACCTCCGGAAGATGAGCCGCCTCCGGTTGCTCCACCGCCTCCGGAAGATGAGCCGCCTCCGGTTGCTCCACCGCCTCCGGAAGATGAGCCGCCTCCGGTTGTTCCACTTCCTCCGGTGGAACTGTCCTCTTTGATTGTAACGGTCACGGCTTCACTTGTCACCGTTTCATAATAAGTCTGTCCATCCTTATCATCCGGCTCATATACTGCCTTAAACTGATAAGAACCGCCACGTTTTAAGTCTGATACAACCGTATCGGCTTCCCCATATACGAGTTTTTCCTGTGCCTTTATTATGGTTCCGTCCTGATAAAAAGAAATCGAACCAAGCGGAATACTGCCATTTCGGACTCCATCTACCTTTGCATACAGATGTACGGAATTACCGTTTTCTGTCTCTGCCGTAAGACGAATCGATGGTTTCGCCGCTGTAATGGTAAAGGTTCCGACTTTTTCCACTATCACATCGTACTGGTTTCCATCCACTTTAAACCAGACATCATAACTACCCGGCTGCACCGGAACAACATTTTTCCCATCCTGCCGATAGAAAACTTCAGGCTTTACCTGCGAATCTACCGTCTGTCCGTTGTCCGTTCGGACTACATTTACCGTGGAAACAAGGCAGCTCTGTTTCAGCCCTGTGTACGCAGCTGTCTGCTGGATGGTATCATACTGCATCTTTACGGCAATTGGATTTACCGTCACGGTTTCGTTTGCCTGGGAAGGAAGTGCCCTGTAGTTTTCATTGGCTGCTCCTGCACCTGCATAAGAAACTGTAATTGCATTTTCTCCCATATGAAATCCGTTTGTCTCTGAAACCGGAATCTTTATGGCTGCCACTCCGTTTTGAAGCGTGATGCCGGATACTTCATAAGGGGTCTGGTTAATGTATACCGAAAAACCAGCAGACGGCACGTTCTGTCCCTGTAAGCTGCTATCTGTATAGACCGTCTGCACGGTAAGATTCAGTTCATCCTGCATGGACACGGCCGTTGGTAATCCATTTATCGTAGTGGTTGTTTCCTTTGAAGTAGCCGTCGAACCGGATGTATCCGGATCTTTGTTTACAATCAGAATTACGTTCTGTTCGATCTGTTCATCTGCTGAAAATGGACGGATTGTGATATAGTAGGTTCCTTCTTTTACCGTAGAACTCTCAGCCGTGCGATAGCACATGGGTGTGATCGCATTCTTCTCTATTCCCGTTTCGAACATCAAATTAAAATTCGGAATACAAATAAAACTACCTTCATCATTCGTAACCGTCTCTGAAGAAAGTGTTTTCCCGTTAAATGTTACTTCATATTCCATCGGAACAACCCCTAGATCCCGATCATACTCATCCGTTTGCTCCAGCCAGGCTACCTCTGCCAGATATGGTTTTGGATCCTTATTTTCATACTCACCGACTTTTGAAATCTCCGAAACCGTTGTGGTAATTACCGGATTTTTTATGGTCATATTTTTTACCGCAACCGGTTCATTCCCTGACAACTCACTGGTTTTCCAGATTTCTCCGTTTCCAGACGATGTCCGTTCCAGTGTCATTCCCGCCTGTCCGTCTGTCGGTGTAAAAGAAACCGCCGTATCCGCAGCCCTTCCAAGTTCCAGATAGGTGTGACCATACTCCGCAATTCCGGATTTTCCATTTCTTCCATTCAGGGTTTCAAATGTAAGTGCACCCGTAATGGTATCTGTAACATTCAGCTTCTGTTCTTTTCCTAAGATCAGTCGGTTTCCTACTGAATCCGCACTCACAATCGAATGTACCTGTGGAGTTTCCATCTGGGAAAGATCAATCGCACTTGCCCCTTCCAGCCTGACCGTACAGCTGTCCAACGCTGCCGGTGCAAATGTTCCACCTCCCTTTACTGTGAGGTTTCCTACTTTGCCTATACCTGGAATTCCGGTATAGGACTGGTCGGTATCTATGGTCAGAAATGTCTTCCCTGCGTGATTTTCAGATACTCCGTACACCTGTTTCGTATCGGAACCGGTAAGTGAAATTTCCACATCGCCGGAAACCGTATATTGTCCATCCGCTGCCGGTGGATCCGGCTCCTGCGTGGAAAACCAGTCATCCTGATTTACATATGGTTCAATGGCACCGGATGCATAGATTTCCCCATTTTGCGTACCGGAAACGTGCGCAAGCACGATCTGTGTCTTACCGTCATATGTTCCGTTCATGGAACCGGCATAAATATTCCCCAGATTGGTACCACCACCCGTAATCAGAATCTGTGCCTCTGATCCCGGATGATTCCCCATATTCTTTCCATTCTCATAAAGGGATCCGCCAAAGATATCTACATAGCGGAATCCGCTGTCGCACGTAACATTCTCAAGAACAAGTTTATGCCCATTTGCAAAAATTGCATCGTGCAGACGATTGGAAAACCGCAGCGTAATGTTTTTAAATGTCACATCCGTATTCAGGATAAATCCCCCCTTACGGTTGGAAAAAGTATTTCCATTTCCGTTGACGGTCACGCTTTTATCAAAAATAAACGGTTCCGCAGCCTCGGCATTTAAAAAAGCACCACTTCCCAAAATTGAGATTTCATCCCCATTGCCGGCAGCCGCATAGGCATCCTCAAATAAATTGTAGGGATTTCCATAGCTTCCATCTCCGGAATGGGTAGAATTTCCATCTTTAAATTCCGTATAGATCGTTCTTGCCGCTGTCTGCACAGCCTCCTGCGCCTTTACCGGCACGACAGGCTGCACGGTAATACACATGGTGAGCACGATAAAAAATGCCCATAGACGTTTTGCTGCATTGTCTGGTTTCATCTGATTGTTCTTTTTCATCCATTTCTCCTGATAATAAGAACAGGGGGATGAGTCAAAAACTCATTCCCCTGTCACTTCATTGATAGTCTCTACCATCATCCTAACATGGTTTCCAATCATCGTCAACAAATTTATGACCTGTTTTTATACCTATATCATCTGCTGATTTTATATTTTATTATTTCTATCTGTTCTATCTGTGTGATATCAATCTTCTGATTGAAAATATAACGAGCCCCACAATATTTCATTTCACTTGCAGATGCATAGCCATCTCCAAGCTCTTCAAGATCTGTACCATCCATGAAAGAATGTTTCTTTTTTTCAGTTCCTTTTCTGTCATCGGTAAGAGGTAACTCTCCTATGGAATATTGCTTTCCGTCTTTTGTTGTTGCAACTACATGATAAAAACACCCTTTTTCTCTCCAGTCATTGACGGGACAAATACTAACCGTATAAGGTGTAATTTCAACAGGGATTGTTTTTTTTGTTTTCTTAACATCCGCTTTTAACATCTTCTCCTTCATTGGAACAACTTTTCCCTTAACCAAAACATTTTTTAATGGCGTATTTGAATTATCCGGTGATTGAAATCCCTTATATACTTTCGGATTTTTCCACGCAGTATCATCGGAATAAAAGCCGCATACATTGATCTGAATACCATCACCTGTATCTATTACATCCACCTTACTGGTAGTATCTAACCCACCTAACCAATAATTTGTTCCTTCCAAAGATTTTGCGTTCGGAAGGAACACCTTTGCACGCATAACCTTCGTATTTGAAGCAACCTGAATTGATGATATGATTATCTTTTGTTCTTTTCTGCCATCATCTTCTCTACTGTTTGATTTTGCATCAAAATTTTTTCCACACGCACACAGACAATATAGCATTGTAAAAATTAATAAGTACAGACTGATTCTCTTCATTCATAATCCTCCAATTTCTTTTTCTTTAAAACACTAAGGATTAATATGCTTCCTATCACTATAATTCCAATGCCAGCCACATATTTCATCGAACTTCTGCTCTGTACTCCAGCTCCTGTACTTACCTCAGAATCTTCAATATAAGTATCTGAAATCTCCGCTACAGAATCAAATGAATAGACACCGCTTTCCACATTTTGAGTTTCCGGAATTTTCTCCATAACCGGATACTGATACCCCAACGAAATCCAGATACGTGCTGTTTCATCATCCATCCCAAGTGCAACCGGCTGTCTCATTCCCGGTTGACTTCCCACCAGTACTACTCTCGTACAGTCCGATAATGCCTCTCGTTTTTCCAGAAGTATATCATAGTAAGGTTCCACTGTATGTTCTGCTGTCTCTGTAATCATCCACTTTCCAGCATGATTTTTTACTTCTTCCTGTTCTGCTTTTGTCAATACAGACTTTGCTTCTTCACTCAAAGGAAGTCCTTTGGCTACGGTAAACATTCCATATGTCTTTTCCATTTTAAAAGGAATGACCCATACATAATTTGCACTTTCCAGAGCACTTGTGAGTTTTTTCGTATCTGCCGTCTGCAATTTTATAAGATTACAATCCACATATACTTTTAATGCCTTGTCATAATCGATGGTTGCATCCGGCTCTTCTTTTTTCATTTCATCCTGTAAATTACTGATTTCTGTCCAATCGCTGCTCGTTATTAACTGATCCTGATCGGAAACCGGTATTTCCGCGGCATAGACAGCAGAACCTGCTATCGTAAAAATTGCAATCATCATAAGCATTATTTTTAAAATATTTTTCATAGCCATTCCCCCTCTCTTGTGTATACTATACCTCATTTTTCCCATTATTCTTTCTGCATGTTAAAATTGGTTTGATTTTCGTCAAAATCTGCATTAAAAATCCCATAGCATACACCATGGGATTTTTTCAAAGATATAACACAATCTGAACCTCAAATATATTTTCATCGATATTTATAGATTTCCATCCCCCGTATTTGTCTACAACATCCGAAATATTCTGCATACCGATTCCATGCAATGCCTGTTGTTTCTTCCTTGTCAGTAAACGTTCTCCCTGTTTATTGACTTTTCCATCAAACGTATTTTTCACCTGTATACCCAGAATTCCCCTGTCATATTGTATCCGAATCTCCAAAAAACGATCTTTTATCTGCTCCATTGCCTCAATTGCATTGTCCAACAGATTTCCAAACAAAACATTCCAATCATATCCATCCACTGGCAACTGGCACGGAATCACAATCTGCGACTGAATCTGACAGGACATTGCCTCCGCTTTTGCCAGTTTATGATTCAAAATCATATCCAGTTCCAGATTCCCCGTATTCACATACTTATGCTCCGTCTGCAAATGCTCACTCATTTTATTTACATATTCCTGTGCCTTATCATACCTTCCTTCATTAAGATATGTCTGCAGAAGATACATATGGTTTTTCATGTCATGCCGCAAAGAATCCAGCTTTTTCTGATTCTGCTGCATGATATGCATCTGCTCCTGATAGGCCATCATATGTTCCTTTAAAAGCCGTTGCTGCATTTTATCCTGATAAGCTTCTCCCAAACGGTCATACAAATAGAACATTCCAAGATCTACAACGATCATAATAGCCAGTGATAATACTGTTTTTGGCGAATTTTCGCCGGATACACTCTCAAGAGCATATATCCAGACAATATTTCCGGCTAATACAAGAATCATAAAGTAATAGTTCTGTGTTTCCATAACCCTTCGCCGACATATCACCTGTCTTATTCCCATTGCTATGAGCAGATTGACCATTGCACCTGTGATGGTTCCCATTGCCCGCCCTTCGGAAAACAAAGAAAAATCTCCCAGATAATAATACATGATAAATTCTATGGTAAGCCCCAGCAATACTGTAAAACAACCTGCCATTATTTTCTGCAGTATACTTCCTTCATACAATATACCTTCTGCCGCCCAGAGAAGCAGTACCATACTCACCGTAGTTCCCATGGCATTTCGAAAACCAAATGCAACAACTGTATTAATAAGCCATACGAGCACATAAACAATATTTGCCATCCGTGGCAGTTTTCTTTTCTTTTCCAGAAAAACATCCGTCACTTTAAAACTTACATACACACTTAATATGTTACATACCGCTTCAAATATTCTTTCTATGTTATTCACCCGCCACACCTCATCTTTTCCATAATTGCATGATCAAGGTTATTTTTCATAGACCGACTGACCGGAATGTCATCCCCATTGATCATGTGTACGCTGTCTTTCTGAAAAGATTCTGCATACCGCAGATTAATGACATAAGATTTATGTACCACGCAGAATAAATGCGGATTCAACGCAGGAATAACCTCCGAAAGTTTTCCATAAACACATAATGTATCATTTGCTGTTACCACTTGAATTTTTCTGGCAAGGCTCTGCAAATAAAAAACAGAATGTTCTTCTATCCGTATCGAATTTCTTCCTTTCCCAATTTCTATAATATGTGGCTGAAACTGATACAGCCTTTCATATTCATCTAATATATAATCTACTCGTTCCTGTTGTATGGGTTTCACGAGGAAATTCATTGGACGCAGATCAAAAAGCTGCATGGCATACATTTCTTTTGCCGATACAAAAACAATCTGCATGGATTCATATTGGATTTGGGATCGAATCCAGTTTCCAACGATAATCCCCGAGCTGTCCCCTAATTCAATATCCAAAAATAACAAATCATACCTTTCGCTTTGCTGCAGTTTTTGAATAAATTCTGCTCCACTTGTATAACCGTCAACATCCACTTTTATTCTTTTCATTTCTGCAAACCGAAAAATACTTTGTTCCAATTTATAAATAAATTGTATATCATCATCACATATTGCTACTTTTATCATTGTATATCCTGTAATTTATTTTCCTCTCTATTTCAGGATTTCCTGCAGCCGCGCATCTGTATGCAGGAGTTCCTTCGCGCGATCCCGGTACTGCTGCTCATGCAGATACGTGTAGCGGAACGGCTTGATGGACGGTGCCAGATCAACTGCTTTCTCAAAATCCTCCCGATGCAGATCAAGCGTCTTTACATAATCCCAGAACCCCGTCTGCGTAAAGATCGTGTCTACCCTCCGGTAACGATGATCCTGCACAACACTCATCAGATAGGTTGCAATGCCGACCTGAATCCCATGAAGCTGCGGATGCTCAAGCATCTTGTCCAGCGCATGGGAAATCAGATGTTCGCTGCCGCTCGTTGGCGCACTGCTGCCCGCAATCTCATTTGCAATTCCGCTCATCGCAAGAGAATCCAGAAGTTCCTTTAAAAACAGATCATCCTGTATCGAAGTAAACGGTGTGCGCACAAAACTGTTGACTGCTTTCTTTGCAATCATAACAGCAAAATCGTTGACTTTTCCGTACCCATGTTCTTCCTCAAAAATCCAGTCATACAGTGCCGTAATTTTTGATACCATATCGCCGATTCCGGAATATAAAAATTTCTCCGGTGCACTGCGGATAATCCTTGTATCCACCACAATCCCATATGCAAGTTTTGCCGGAACGGACTTGCGGCGTCCTTCCACCAGAAGGGAAGCACTGGCACTTGAAAAGCCATCGCTCGATGCCGATGTCGGGATGCTGATAAACGGCAGATTTCGCAGAAATCCACAATATTTCGCACCATCAATCACTTTTCCGCCACCGATGCCGATGACTGCCTGCGTCTTCGCCGGCATGGAAAATGCAAGACTGGTCAGATCTTCCAACCGCACGGTATCAAGTTCCTGATATTCTAAAATATCAATGTCCTCCTGCTGCAATGCTTCCATAACTGTAGAACCAAACATTTCTACAAGACCGTTTCCAAATAATACAACTACTTTCTGTAACTGTAACTCTTTTAAGTAAATCCCCAGATTGTCCAATGCACCCGCACCGATCTTTAAAAGTGCCGGAATGGAAATGTGTTTTCCTGCCATAATAAATGTTCTCCTTCTCATTCTCTTTTCTATTGATTTTAGTATAAACAAAGGTTCCTGAAATTACAATCAATTCCCCCGAAAAAACACACACGCTTCTCTTTACAATTATGGGTAAGAAAAAAGACGATTTCCTGCGAAACCGTCTTTTTCTTATTAAAATTTTGACGAAACTCCTGTAAATTTACTTTGTCACTTTGATCGTCATCTTTACAGTCTTTGTCTTTCCGTTCTTTAAAGTGACTTTTACTTTCACAACTGCTTTGCCAGCTTTCTTTGCGACAATTGTACCATTTTTATTCACGGTTACAACCGACTTTTTGGAAGATGTATAAGTGATCTTCTTTACATTTTCCATGTTCAGGTTCTTATCAAAAGTAACTTTTGCCTTCTTTCCGTTTGCAACCGTTTTCTTGGTATCCTTTAATGCAATACTCTTTAAGATTTTACTGCTCAGGGCTTTTGCATCCTTCTCATTCAGCAGTACATAATCACCGGCATCTTTGGTATCCGCTGTCACAGTTCCGTCTTTGGAAACCTTATAAGTCCTGCTGCTGATCAGGACTTTTTCTCCTGTCTTTTTATCAACTTTTACAAGTGTCAGCTTTTTGCCTGCCTGCAGATCCTTCGCATTGACAGATACGCTGTTCATCACTTTGCCGGAAGCGTTCTTTGTTGTCTGGGTAATCGTGATGTCGCTGGTTCCTGCCTCTTGGACTAATTTTGCAACCACATCTGCTGAAATTGTAGTCTTCTTTGTCTCGGAAGCATTCTTTACTGTTTTGTCCAGCTGTGCCCGGGCATCTGTCACTTCTCCCTTATCGTTCTTTCCAACGGTAAGTGTCGCATTTGTATCTTTTGCAATATTCTCAAATGTTTTGTCCGTTTTCCGGGTTTCCGATGGTTTTGTATCCGGTGTTGTTGTGCTGCCGGAATTTCCACCAGAGGTGCTGCTGCCGGAGGAAGAATTTCCGCCATTATTTCCACTCTGGCTGATCTGTTTTACCGCAATCAGGCCATCGGCATCTGCTTTTGCAGCTTCTGCACCACTGATCGTTGTTCCTTTGAATGCATCAAAGTAAAGTACCGATTCCACATCTACCGCGGAACCTGCCGGGTTGGAATTACACCAGAGTCCGAATGCCTGCACATCTTTTAAAGCATCCCCACTAAGTTTTCCACCCGTCTTCCCTTTAAAAGCTGAGAATGGAACGGTTACTTCATAGGCATCTTCTGTCTTCGCAAGATTGGTCAGATATACTTCATACTCTTCTCCTCCTGCCTTGATCTGTACAACAACCTTCTGACCTTTTCCATCAAGTTTTGTCCAGAATTTCAATGCATTATAGGCTGAAAAATCTGTATTGCCCAGACTTGCATTTACCAGACCCGTCCAGACTTCCGAACCGGTTGTTTTTAATTTGTAACTAAATGCAGCACCATATGTACCGTCTGCCTTATGCTCCTGATCCAGCGTAAAGGACGAACTGCATCCAGCGGCAGAATTTCCACCGTAAGCTGCATCCAGAAGTCCATTACTCCCGACATAGTAGTCAAAATTTTCCAGCACACCTGCCGGAGCTTTGTCCTTTTCTTTTCCGATACTCAGATTTGTGATCGTGGACAGTTCTTTTCCATCTGCAACGAGTGTAATGGATGCAACATCTGTTTCTCCGATCTGATCCATTTCCTTTTGTGTCAGCTGCGCCGTATAGAATCTGTCGGAGCCTTTTGCAGCCGGCAATGTCAACTGTTTGCCCTTTGCCGTATCCTTTACAACAAACGATACTTCACCGGCATTGGAAACACTTGCCTTTAATGCAGTTGGCTTTAAAATCGTATCCATATCAAACGGTGCTACCATGTATCCGCTGACATCTTTGTAATTATCCGTCTTTACTCCTGCGTACTTATCGATATTTCCATAGAAATTCGTACCGTTTCCAAATACTGAATCCGCGTTGTTGTAGTAATCAATAAACTCATTGACCATTTCCTGACCCATGGTATCACTGTATTTATACGGCACATAGAAATTGGTATCGCTGAAATTTGCCCATACCATATAATATGGCATGTCGTTTTTCTTTGCGATATCATTCACTTTCTGATACCAGTTCACACCCGACTTTGCCTCACTGACCGGATTATTTTTTACAAGAAGCCCTTCGTTATCACTTCCATCCTTTTTCATCACACGTACACCGGTCTCCGAAATCGCAGCCAGCTTGTTATGCTGTTTTGCAAGTGATGATACAACCTGACAGGTCTGATCCAGATGATCAAAGAATGAAGTATCACTCTCTGCCGGATAAGTATTAAAGTCGTTGTAATAATCAAATGCCAGAATGTCTACACAGGCATCTCCCGGATACCGCGACATATACTCTGCCTCGGTCTCCAGCGGTCCGTTTGGCGAATACACATAAAGCATATTGTGCACGCCTTTGGATTCCAGATAATCTCTGGTATATGCATACAGACTCCTGTAACTTTCTGCGGTGTTTGCACTGCCCCACCAGAACCAGCCGCCGGTATCCTCATGGAATGGCCGGAAAATCACCGGGATATTCTCCTTTTCCAATGCATTGGCATAGAATGCAATCGTATCAAGATATGCCTTAAATACCTCATTCTTCTCTCCACCAGGCAAAATCTTCTTTAACGAATCACCGGATAAATCTTTTGCTTCATTAAAATCACAGTTATAGAAATCGTAGGTTCCATCTGCATTCTTTTTAATCTTTGCATTGGTGAAATTCGGCATATGGGTGGATAAGGTAACGATTGCACCGTTTTGGGCCGCCTTTTTGCTGTAGTCAATGGAACTCTGCAGTGCAGATGCCGCATCCGTACCACCAGCCTCGCTTCCAAACAATGCCAGGGAGTCAATGCCGAAAATACCGCTGACGGAACCGGTCACATCTTTTACATCTCCCAGATCGTTGTTTCCTACGGAATGGCTCACATCATTCTGATGTCCAAACAGTACCTGATCACTTTCGGTCAGTCCCTGCAGATATGCATACAATGCCTTTGCGCTATTGCTGGCATCCGGATCTGTCATGGTCAGGGTTTTATCTGTTGCTTCTGGTTTTGCCTGTGTTCCGTCTGTATTCGGTGTTGCGGTAATTGTCACAAAATCACCACTGGCATCCTTCTGGGAAAGTATCAGATTATCCAGATAAACATCCCCTGCAAAGGAACTGTTGGCTCCGATAAGTCCGATTGTCAGATCATCCATTGGTGTGGCAGATGGAGAAAATCCTAAAGTAACTGTAACTTTCTTATATCCGTTTCCTGCATCTGTTGCCTCGGACGAATCTATGCTGGTATCTTTATTGATTCCGCTGTTGGAGAAAAATTTTATCTTGGAAATATTACTGCTTTCCGGATAAATCAAATCCACACTCACCTGATTATAATTGCTGATATCAGCCGGTGTCTCCGGTGTGAATTTCACTTTTGCCTCACTCCATGATTCGCCGGAGTTGGCTGTATAATTCAGGCTTACTTTTAATCTTCCGTCTCCGCCATTTGCATCATAGGAAAGTTCCGGAGCAGCATTTTCTTCTCCACCGTGGAAATACTGATATCCGGTTTCGCCTGCCCACAGATTTACCTGGGATTCATCATTTAAATCAGAGAGAACGGTTGGCTCCTGTTTGGTCAGCCCTGACTCTGATTCTGCTACGTCATAAACTTCAATATCCGAAATGGTAACCGTCCCTGTAAAATCAGAAGATGTATTATACTGGAAAAAAACAGACTGCAGGGCTCCTGCTTCTGCCGTATATTTAAATGTAACCGTTGCTTCTCCATCCTTAAAATCTTCTCCTTTTAAAAACGGATAGTCATCTGACTTCGCATACGTCCATCCATTCCCCGACTGTATTGCACTTGCAAGCTGAATGGCATTATACTCTCCTTTTGGATTTTCTGCCCCATCAAGTCCAGTCGCATCAGAAACTTTAACTTTTGCCTTTACTTTTACCGTTGTTCCTACTTTTACATTTTCAAGCCGAACCGCATTTGGTTGTTCTTCTGTATTATTACTCGCAAATGCCTTATCTGTCCATTTGTCATCTTTACCTGCATCAAATACCAGACTCTCACCGTCCCCACTCGTCCATACCTGATTTTCCGTCTCCGCCGCATACACCACCTCATTTTGTAAAAATGTGCATGCCTCCGGTGTCAGTGACCCCATCATTGCCGCTGCCAGCGTGATGGCAACAATCTGTTTTCCTACCCTTCTCATGTTTTTGCTCTACCTTTCCTTTCTTCTCCATTTTAGTTGTAAAAACCTTCCAGCACCCTCCATCTATCCGGTTTCACTTAATAAAAAAGCAATTGCACGCTGCTTCCCATATTTCAGGGAGAGGGTACTGCATACTTGGGGAGTGCAGTAAAAAATATGGGAACCAGTGTGCAATTGCTTAATTTATTTGATAAATTCAGTATATCACAAAGTAATTTTAAGTCAATATTTAGTTAATAGAAAATTAATCGTTTGTAAAGTATTACTTAATTTAAAGTTTTTTAGTCTTTTT
>ENA-UEOO01000202-UEOO01000202.1-human-gut-metagenome-genome-assembly--contig:-NODE-202-length-23059-cov-14.855148_pt1 | contig 23059 bp, 19 predicted proteins | sample MGYA00242888_ERZ507892 | MGnify/ENA primary metagenome ERZ507892 (study PRJEB26167, sample SAMN06115415) | human gut metagenome | host: Homo sapiens | place: China:Sichuan | collected 2015-02-04...
CCGTTCTGCGCACTCTTATAGACTACATCTGCTGCTGTGATACGGCCGGTAGTGCGGTTGGCTGTCGGTCAGTCTGCAACTAGCCGTAGTAATGTCGGTTGTGATAGCGATTGTTACCAGTCTCTTCTGTGCAGATATTCTGAAGGTGATGCGTACCCCTGAAACAATTTTCCGAAATGCGTATTATTATCTGCTTGTGACTTTTATAGGAGTGCCCTGCACGTTCTTTTATAACTTATTATCCAGTATTATCAGGGCATTGGGCGATAGTAAAACACCTTTTTGGTTTCTGTTGTTTTCCACAGTACTGAATGTGTTGCTTGATTTGTTTTGTATCCTTGTTTTGGATTGGGGAGTAACAGGTGCTGCCATTGCTACGGTCATTTCACAAGGAGTGTCGGCGGGATTGTGTTACTTCTATATGATGCGTAAGTTTGAAATACTGAAAACTACTGTTGCCGAACGTAAGTTTCAAACGTCACTGGCTCGTACCTTATTATATATCGGTGTGCCGATGGGGTTGCAGTTCTCCATAACCGCCATTGGCAGCATCATGCTTCAAAGCGCTAACAATGCATTAGGTACAGCATGTGTAGCGGCATTCACGGCGGCCATGCGTATCAAGATGTTCTGTATGTGTCCGTTGGAGAGTCTGGGTATCGCAATGGCGACGTATAGCGGGCAGAACTATGGGGCAGGAAAGCCTGAGCGAATCTGGGCGGGTATCAAGGCTAGCGGATGGATGATGTTGGTTTACTGCGCTTTTGTGTTTGTGGTACTCCTGTTGGGAGCAAAGACCTTTGCCTTGCTATTTGTAGAAGCATCCGAACTGGAGATTCTGAAAGATACGGAACTGTTTTTGCATATATCGGTAATCTTCTTTCCGGTATTGGGACTGCTTTGCATTCTGCGCTATACCATTCAGGGAGCCGGATACACTAATCTTGCCATGCTTTCGGGGGTATCGGAAATGATTGCCCGCACGCTGGTCAGTCTGTTTGCAGTACCGGCATGGGGATATTTTGCTGTTTGTTTCGGTGATCCGACTGCATGGGTTTTTGCCGACTTGTTTTTGATTCCTGCCTTTATCTACGTATATGGAAGAATCAAACGGATTGTTCCGCCTTCGGTTGGGGCAGCCACTGTTGCGTAAAGTCGGCTTTCACCTCGATAGTTACTTTTTCCTTGCTGACAGGATGGGTAAACTCCAGAGACTCTGCGTGCAGATAAAGTCTGTCGGCCTTGCTGCCGTAGAGTTCGTCGCCTTTGATAGGGCAGTGTAGTCCGAAGGAATGTGCCGAATGAACTCGCAGTTGGTGAGTGCGCCCGGTGAGTGGGTAAAAGGCGACAAGTGTTTGCGATTCTGTTCGGGCAAGCACCCGGTAACGTGTGATGGCAGGCTTTCCATGTTCTTTATCCACTATTTGACGGGGACGATCTAAAGGATTTAGGCATAAGGGAAGATCAATCGTTCCTTCCTCATCAGACACTATGCCTTCCAGAAGAGCGGTATAGCGTTTTTTGATACTGCGGTTGCTGAACTGGGCTTGCAGATTTTGATGTACCTCTTTCGTCTTGGCAATGAGCAGAAGACCGGAGGTGGCCATGTCCAAGCGATGGACTACCAACGGACCGGTGGCATCCGGGTACAGGTGGCGTATGCGACTGTAAACGGAATCGGCTGTTTCTTTTCCGGGCACGGATAACATACCCGCAGGCTTATTGACTATCAATAGATAATCGTCTTCATAGATTATATCGAGCACCGTTGTCCGGTGATTGTCTTCCAGCAATGGATTTTCTTCTACTTCCAGCCCTTGAAGCATGTGACCCAGAATGGGTTCGCACTTTCCTTTGCAAGCCGGATAATAGTGACCGTGATGCCGTATCTCCGCTTTTGGGGAATCGCCCCACCAAAATTCTGCCATAGCCACAGGGCGGTAATGGTGGAAATAGGCGTATTGCAATAGCTTAGGAGCGGCACATTCGCCGGCGCCTGCTGGGGGAATCTTATGGACGGTGTGCGCAAAGATGCTGCACAGATCTTTCACTTCTCCGCGGGCGTTCAGCAAGCGGAATTGTTCAAACAATTGCTGTTGCAAAGTGGCGGAACGGCTTTTGCGTTCATTCTTTAATGCTTCTATTTGAGAAACGTATGTGTCCGTTTCTTTTTGCAAGGAGGATAGGTGTTCTTTCAAACTACGTTCCAAACGCTTCAGTTCGGCCTTTTGAAACTGGCTTTCTCGGATCATGGCAGCCTGTTCGGATTCACTCAGTTGTTCCGTCTGACGGCGGCGGTCGCGCAGTTCTTTGGCAGCCTTCAGTCTGGCTTTGGCTTGTGAAAGGAGTTGGCTGCATCGTGCTGTTTCTTCTTCCAATGCTTGCCGGCATTTCTGATAAGAGGTATCCTCTTCCAGCTCACGTATGCGGTGGTTGATAGCGGAGATATGTTCTTCTTCTTTCTTGAAGAATCCGTCCGGTTGGAGTAAATCGTAGATGGGAGGAACAAAATAAGGATGGATATTTTTTCCGGCCAGAATGCCTGAGAAAGCAGCCAGATAACCGATTTCGCCCTCTGTGGTTTGCACAATCAGTACGCCGAACATTTTGCCTTGCTGCAATTCATCTTGCCATTGAGCCTGATGCTGTAAATAGACTTGTACTTCATCAGCCGCCATCACACACAGGGGGTGAGGGGTGTAATGAAAAGGATAGGTAAACTTGTCCGGCAATGCAATGTGAGCAATGGAGCGGGTGAAATGATGCAGCATATCTGTATTTCGTTATTTTCTATTTTGAGTGCAAAGATGAGTATTTGTGTCGAGATAACAAAAATTAAATTGGAATAATCAATATGCATCCTTTCTTTGTTTATTTTTGTATTACCTGCTTGAGTGGGTAATGAAGTGATGTATAAAAGTTAAATAAAGATGAACAGAATGAGAAAATTATTGTGTCCGCAGTGCAAGATATCCGGTATGTATGTGAAGAATGCTACAGGGGAGAGATTGTTGGTTTATGTATCTGATAAAGGGGAGGTTATTCCTAAGTATGAGGATGTATCGACAGAAGGTTTTGATATGAATGAGGTGTTTATGTGTACAGGGTTGACATTGCTGTATATTGTGGGAATTGCGGATGATTTGATAGGGGTTCGCTATCGTCAGAAATTTATAGTGCAATTGATTGCAGCCTTCATGTTTCCGTTGGCGGGGCTTTATATCAATGATTTTTACGGGCTGTTCGGTATTCATGCAGTTTCTCCTTTCATCGGTATTCCTCTTACCTTGGTGCTCGTGATTTTTATCACCAATGCTATTAACCTGATAGACGGCATTGACGGTTTGGCATCGGGACTGAGTATGGTAGCATTGTCCGTCTTTGGCACACTGGCTGTCATTGATGACAGATGGATGAGTGCATTGCTGGCTTTGGTAAATAGTTCCTTCTTTTCCATCGTTATTTGGCACTCTTCCCTTATCAACTCCAACTATCACAACCGCATCAAATTCTAATCCCCCGATATAATCTATAAAACCAAGTACATAGCGCATATTTCTTTCTGCACACTTGATAGTAGTTATATCACCTCTACGCTTCAAGACCTCTATTGGTTTATTTTTGTCTCTAGCATATTTTATAATGTGCTGATGAATCTCCTGATTTACACTAACAAGCAATATCTTATCTTTTTGTATACCTAAACCTTTTGATATAGAATCAACTTGCTTAAAAGCATCGTTAATCATTTCTTCATCAGTTGCATAGAATTTGTATACAGGTGTTTTTGCTTTTCTTTCTTCATCATTAGTAAATGAATAAATTATCTTATCTAAAGGATTATCAAAATTCAAAAACATTTCTGCACCAGATACCAGAACAGAAAATGCCAAATCTACAACTTGAGGTGAACAACGAAACATCGTATTATAACGAGTTTCTTTATTGTCATTTATTCTCATTGTATCCAATTGTTGCTGTTTAGTGAGTCCTCTATCACCGATGGCTTGGGTTTTGTCAATAGCATAAATAATATGACTATTTTTCTCATCTTTGTTCAAGTTATGAAAAATTGCTAATTCATTATAACTGAACAAATGGACTTCATCTATAAATAACACATCATATCCCATCTCCTTACGTCTTCTCTTCCATATAGGAGAAGCCAATTGAAGTGCAGAAGATAACGAAATATCGTCATTATCAAAATATCCCAATTGAATTAAAGTATCTTGATATTTTTCATAAATCAGAAACAAGAAGTTATAATCAGCCTCATTTTGAACAGGAATACTACCTTCAAGTCGTGGCAACTGTTTATAAGTATCTAAATCACTAGAAGCACGCCCCTTTATAGTTATTGAAATTTCTGAAGCAATTAATTCTATCAGAAGATTTAAATCAGTAGAGGCTATAAAGTTTTTAAATTGTTGGGAGCAAATACATTCATATGTAGGATAATCTCGTTTTAAACATTCAGCATAAATATCTCTTATGAATTGAAATTGTAAATCCTTACACTCTTGTGCATCAGCATCCAACAATTCCGACTGTCCAATAGAATTACCCAAGTATTTTGTACACCATTCTTGCAATGTTGTTAATTCTATAAATTGCCCACCATTCTCAGAATTTAATATATTAGAATCTCCTGCTGTAGACTCTATCATATTTTTTAAATTTTCTTTAGTTGCTATAGAATGGCATAAAAACAACATTCTTAAGTTTTTGCCGCCATATTTTGCCGTTCGATATAACCAAATGGCTTTCAATACCAACGAAATTGTTTTACCAGTACCTGCAGCACCTTCTAGCCTTTCATTTCCTTTTAAACTACGGGTAACAAAATCATGTTGAATCTTAGACAACATCGGAATCCAAGCCTCGAAACTCATATAGCCATTTACCGCTTTGGGAACATTATCCAAACTAGAAACCTGTAATGGAGAAGATGAAGGTGTTACAACTTCTTTTCTTTTCTTTTCGGTTTCACTTATGATTTGTAGAGCTTCATTATTTATCGCCTTAAGATTAATCGGTTTATAATCATCAATAGAAAAGTTTCCTATACCCATTTTTACAACATATATACAACGTATATTCCTCTTTTCTGTATATCCTTTATCAGGCGATAAGTTTACCATTATCTTAAAAGGATTTTCATCTCTATATGGAAATGGAAATAATATTGCATGATTATCATTGATTATCTTTTCTGAAATATTTAGAGGAAAATTATCCCACTGTTTCAAAGAAAACTTCAATACTTTCTGAACAATCGTTACTATTTGGTTATAATCATTTGCTGAAAAATCCCCTAATGTATCAATGTCAAAAATGACATTTTTGAGCAAATTATTATTTTCTGTATGATAAATATAGCCAATATTTTTAAATGTCACACATTGTATCTTTTGAATAGCAACATCTTTTCCCGTTAAAAAGAAATCAGTCAAGGCCAGAGCATCATCAAAATCACCACTTTGGAAGGTTCTTGTCTGGGCTAAATACCTAACAGCCTTTTCTTCTATATAAATTGCTTTCATATCGCTAAATATTAGAGTTTAAAAAATCATTGATTACATCCTTATGCATATCTTCTATACCAATGCGATTAAAAGAAGATAAAAAATGTTGCATTATATGCTCAATATAAGGTGATTGAATCTCATAAAGAGGTAGAAACAACTCACCTTCATATTGACAAATATCATTTTCCGATAATTCTTGGTCAGTAAGTTTACTATCTATTCCATTTTGCAACCTAAACAAAACAGAAGGAGTTAGTCTATTCAATTCTCGCATTCTAATAAGCCAAAAATCATCCACTCCCTCCAGCAAATAATAATTAAGATTTTTATTAGCTGCAATTTCTTTAAACAATTCTTTCTTGGGACCACCATATGTTTCAACAAGTTTCGAGAAATTATTTTCCTCCTCTTCGTATTTCTCTACATCAGAAAGTTGTTTCAACGTTTTGTTCAAGTTCTTGGGAATACCACGTAACTGCGTTTTTATAATTTCTCCGATTTTCTTTGCTGTATAGTGATTTACAATTGATTCAGAAACTCCAGCATTTTTCAACTCATTGCGTAATCTAGCAAAAGTATCATTTTTCAATTTAGCTATATAGAGATGTGGAAACTCTACTTTCTTCCAATCCTCAAAAGAAACCATAGGTAAATAATAATAGTATGGCACCTTATGTTGTGCAATATCACATCTGGGCGTTATTATCACACCTAAGACATTATGATGAGTATAGAGACACGATATGCCACCATTAAATATACTACCTTGAGTAATATTACGAATTTTTGCATCGTTAAATATCCGTCTTGATTTTTTCATATACGTACAAGTTTATATACAAAAACACTTATGCGAGTAAACTTTAATTCAACGAGTTCATCATCTAAACTTTGTTGCTCTTTCTATGAATTCTCGAGTCCTCAAACGTTCTGCTTCCAGCTCTCTTGCGTGATACCATTCACTCAAAGCAGAAGACTCACCATCATCCGTACAGAATATATTCAAAATATTATTCTGAAATAAAAGAGACGTCTTTCCATCATTCATTTTATGGAGAGTACGCATGATATTCATCCTTCCATTTTCATCCTTGGTGAATATTGTTATAATGCGCTTTTCTTCAGGCGCAAGATTCTCTTCACATTGATGTCTAAAGAACGATTGAAAATAATGATAATCATTGTCTCCTAATGAATGACCAAAAAACACCACCTCATCAGCCGTTTTCAAGTCATAAGAAACAGGATGACTAGAATAGTGAGGATTAAAGCTTTTTCTCATGAAATCGTAAAGACCTTCAAGTGTATCTTCTGTATCATTGATTCCTAATATTGCAGAATCATCAGCCAAACAGCCATGAACATATTCTACAATAGGTACTCCTGCAAGATTTAACTTCTCTGAAAGCTTATCCAAATCTGTATAATTGAAAGAATAAATCTTACTAAAAGCTGAATCCCAACAAGCTAAGCGAAAAACCTTGGCTGCAATAGAATCACAATTCACATCTTTTCTTTCAACATTTTTCAAATAAGCAATCAAAGCCTCAACAATTTCCTTAAAATCAGCTCGATCTTGTTTAGCCCGTCCAGGTCTTGTTGTAACATAAGCAGAAGATTCTTTTCTTATGGTCTGAATATATCTTGCAAGTTCACTTTCTAAATCGAACCATCGTTCAATATTTGCTTTTTTCTCTAAATAGCCAAAAAGCTCACTTTTCAAGTTTTCCGGCCAGAAACGGCTTTTTGCAAAATCAGAATATCTTGTTTCACGACCCAAACCAAGATCGAATCCATTACCCAATATCAGCAACCGATTAGGAACACTATTTGTTTTTTCCATTATTTAATCTCCTATAAAAAAGCCTTTATCATTTAGTTCTAATGATTTCTAATAACAAGAGTTCATTTCTTCAACCCTTGATACACTCCTCCTACTTCATCAGCAATCTGATTCCAATCATACTTGCTCATGTCGTAATCCACATGCCGCAATGGGGCCTCGATAATCTTTCCGAGCTTTTCAGAAAGTTCATCCACGTTGCCACAATGGAAGTAATCATCCTTTGGTAAGCCTACCTCCAGATTCGCAGGAATATCACTTACTACTACCTTTACCCCATAGCTCATCGCCTCCAACAAAGCAATCGGTAAACCTTCGTGCGAAGAAGGAAGACAATAGCAACGGCAATTCGTCAACAGCGAATGAAGCTTTCTGCCTTTGATAAAGCCAGTAAGCACCACACCATTATCCCTTGCCATCTGCTTCAATCCCAACGAATACTCATCCTCAAAGTCCGTATCACCAGCCAGCACCAATTTCATATCCTTGAAAGTATCTCCATGCGCCTTCTTCCATTTCACGAACGCTTCCACCAGATGATGCAGGTTCTTTTCAGGCACAAATCTACACATACCCAGGATATACTTGCCTTTCTCTATCCCCTGTTCCTTGAAATATTCAGGATAGTCGCAGATTTCAGGCTCAGAAACACCATTATATATAAGGTGTACATTCTTCGTCCTTCCATATTTACGGGCAATGAGGTTCTTGATGACGTTCGAGATAACAATGACATCATCGGCAAACATACAGCCCATACGCTCACCCATCTTCAGGATCGTCTTGGCAGCAAATCCCCACTTGTCTCTGTCATAGTCAGGACCATGATGCGTAAACACCACCTTCATGCCCAGCAATTTGGCGTATGGAACCAGCAGCGCAGGACCGATGGCATGAATATGCAATACATCTGCACCCAACTTCTTCGCCTCATTGATGGCACGGAAAGTATGGATAATGGCCTCGAAACTCTTCTTCTTAGGAGAAGGAATCGTTACCAGTTTCACTCCTTTCCATTCATGCAAGTCATCCTTCACATAGTTCGAGCGACGAATCAGCGTTACATCATACCCACGCTCCACCATTCTAGGGAACAATTCCTCACAATGCGTCTCTACGCCACCCATGATATTCGGGATACCACGAGTACCTGTTACAACTATTTTCATAAAAACTAGAGATTTCTAAAATAAAAGTATTACCTTTGCAGGCATGAATAAGAATTCAAACTATATCAAAGAAGCCATACAGTACTTCGGCATCATCTTGGTGTCGATGCTCTCCGCACTGTGGCTTCTTATCAATCATAAGAGAATCAAGTGATTACTTGATTTCGATATTTCTATCTGTTTCCTTCTTGGTAGCCTCATAACCCTGGCTAGCCACGTCAGCGTTCACGATGTCCTCGCCACGCTTGCCCTTCAAAGCCTCCTTTGAATCGGCAGAAAGACCATTGTTTACCACCGCATTCATATCGCAGGTAGAAAGCTTGTCAAGCTGTTCCTTGGTTACCTTACCATCACGATATTCGCAGCAGATAGGGTTCTCATACATAGAGTACTTCATACCGAGCAGGCTCTTCAGCTTGTGTTTAGCCACCCACAGGGCAGGAGTCTTGATATACTTGTGCATGGCAGGAGAAACAGAACCGATCATCCAGCAGTTTCTGTCGCAATGTCTTACCTTCTTACGAACCTGCTCAGCCTCTGGAGAACTCCAAAGCTCATCCCAAGTCTGGCGATTCAGGTTACCCATCACCTCCTTGTCCTTGGTACCATTACATGGCATCACATCACCGTATGGGTCGATGAAGAAGGTATCGAAACTCATATCGCAAGGCAAGAGGCGCTTCTGACCATAGATATAGTTGATGAGTCCATGGTTGAAGTAAGCACGGAACCATTTCTTTGGAGAGTTAGACTTCAACAGTTCGTTCACCAGGTTCTCGAAGTTCTTAGCCACCATTGGACGGTCATGGATGATGTTCTTAGCCTCTACGAAGTAGAATGAGTTATGGAGCGATGCGGTAGCAAACTCCATACCCATCTTGTTGCTCAACTCATAGAGAGGCACGAGGTCTGGAGCGTTCTTGTCCTGAACGGTCATACCGAAGCCAACATCCTTCAGTCCCATTTCACAGAGCTTCTTCAGGGTAGTATAGCCACGGTTGAAACCATTGTTCAATCCACGGATTTCATTGTTGGTCTTCTCCAAGCCCTCGATAGAGATACGGATACCAATCTGAGGGAACTCCTTCGCCAGGTCTATGATACGGTCGGTAAAGAAGCCGTTGGTAGAGATTACGATACGGTCGCTCTTCTTATAAAGCTCACGTACGATGTCCTTCAAGTCCGTACGGATAAAAGGCTCACCACCTGTGATGTTGGTAAAGTACATCTTAGGCAGTTTCTTGATAGTCTCAATAGAGATTTCCTCCTCAGGCTTAGAAGGAGCCTTGTAACGATTACACATTGAACAACGCGCATTGCAACGATAAGTTACAATGACAGTACCATTTAATTTCTTTTCTGACATAATAATATTTTGTATATTTTTATTGATTACTGATAATTTTTATGCTGTGCGGATTCTACACCTTTGTCGAATCCTACAAATACGTCATTAAAACCAGATTCCTCTATGCTGAAAACTGGTATGTTTTCTATCTGTGTTTTTTCCGATAATGCGCCAGCTACATAATTTGTATAATGTTGTAAATCAGATAAAGCACAGACATCCAATCCGTAGTACTCACAATCTTCATGAATGCTTGTTAAGAAAATCATCACGTGCTGGTGAAAATCATTTTCATTATAATTCCTAACGATTACATTTACAAAGAGTATCAGTAGCTCCTTGTAAACAGCAGGGTCTGCCAATCTGAAATTATCAAAAATATAACTGAGTATTTCACTGACATCACCACCATTGTCTTTCAATACAAAGAAAGCATTGATGCCCTCCACCTGAACTTCTTGTTTTTTGCTGAACAAAGAGTTTTTAATGGCACCAATGATGGCACCTCCGATGTTTTGTTGTTGATGCATAAGTGCTTTTACTTTCATCGGTAGGCATCTGTATCCTTTTGACCGAAGCCAATCTATCTGATTTTCTATTTTCTCCGCCTCATTGCCATTCCAAGCGTCAAATGCAGTATTAAGAAACAAACTTTGGTATGTCTTGACTATTTGTTGAGTGAAACGTCTCATTCCACCCAAAAAATCCTGTCTGTCATCTTTTTCAAAGCTTGATTTATTCTGTTCTATCAGGTCACAACAATGAAGCAGAACGAACCTCTTTTGTTCATCAGACAAATACTTTCTTAGAACATTGATTTTTTCAATAACACTATGCCATTGGCTGAAAGTTTCTGAAGTATTGGTGAATAGATAGTTCGTTTCACAAAAAGTCTGAACCTCGTCATCCAATCTGTTTTGGAAAGTATCATGCTCTTCATCGCTCACATCCACATACGAATATGTATAAATTGCTTCCGAGATGGTATTCTGTCCATTTCTCATTTCCCTCACTGCTTTGGAAATCTTGCACTTGTCCCCATCAGTCAGATCTGCCCGATTCCATAGAACTTCCAATGAAATCATTGACTGGAGAACATCCTCTTTCTTGTTGCTCCTCAATCCGTCAACAATCCTCTTTTTCATGTCATTGGTAATAGTGAAGTTCAGCATGTATCGGTCAGGGAAAGTATATCCATTTCTACAGTAGTGTGTCGCTGCCATTTTCTCTGTCAATAACAACACCCAAATGACTTTCAAATTATCATTATTCAAACAGTCATAAGCGCATTTCAGTATTTTGTTCACAAATATTGGTTGCCATTTTAATGCAGCCTCAACTAAGTTCAAAACCCTGTCTTGACTAACTTTTGTGCAAAGCCTACCCAATACTGTTGGTAAAATATTCAACACTTTGTTATTTATCCAACTCCTTCCTTGAAGGTCAGCTTTTTCAAACAGGGCAATGTATATGTCAAATAACTCATTTGCTTTCTCCTCAGTAATCTGTGAGAGTTGTTCTCTGCCGAAAACAGATTCCACAATCTTGCTGTTTGCAGAAACCATCATCATGTTCCAGGCCATGTCCCATGAGTAATCAAACATTTTCAGAATGCAGTACTTGGTGAAATTTTGGTTCATCAAGAACATAGACATGCCTAACCTTTCTTTTAGCATCCACCATTTGCAAGGATATAGATAATCCGCTACAAAACCAGATGAACCCAAATTCCAGCTATTATTATAATCGCCGATTTCAAATAGATGTTCTCTAATAAATCCATGTACAGGTTTCTCTTCGTATGCCTTTACGCTAAGCTTTTCCGTCAATTCCTCCAAAGTCTCGCCTATGGCAAATTTCTCTATGTTATCGGAATTCGTATCCATGTCAGCATTGGTATATTCTACTTTTCTGTCACACCATTTCATGGTCTTCAATATATAGGTCAAGCAAGATTTAGCATATATATCCTCGCGGTTCTGCAACAAGGATTTGCAAATAACATTTTTGCATTTCGCCAACAACTGATAAGCTTCAAGTTCTTCACCAATGTAATAGAGCAAGTTTGCTTTCTGAATACAGTTTTGATAATCACCTATATCTACTGTCCATTTCGTCAAGACATCTTTCAACCCCAGATTATCATATCTGCTTAAATAATACAATGACTGCTGATAGAAAATGTATCTTGTAGGGATTATATTCTTGCTCGCCAACAATTCATCACATAGATTGAAAAATTTTTCATTCTTTCCATTATTGCGATAATTCTCCAATAAAGACAAACGCAACTCCAACAATAGTTTTTTATCCTCTGCAGAAAAAGTCGCAAGATGCTCTGCTAAATCTTCAATGCCATCAACAATCCAATCTAAGTTCTTTGGAGTTGCCGAGATAGTAAGTCTCCAATTTAACTCATATAGAAAATGAAGTTTCGTTGTGTCATCGGTAATGCGTTTGTAGTAGTATTCCAAAAACACAGCATCTTTGCTAACCGTGTCCATATCTGCCTCATGGGCTTTAGGCAGTAGTAGCCAACCTGGATACGTTTCTCTCACCACCTGCATTTCTTTGATTTTCTCTTCTATATATTCCTTGAATTTCTCGTCAGGCAAGTCTTTGTCTCTCAAATGATCAAAGCTCACTTTACCTTTCCATTCCGATGGCTTTTCTTTAAGATAATTCAAGAAAAAATCGTATGCCGAATAATAACCATCCACACCTCCAACCTCAGCTAAGTTGATGATGTCTATCCCTAACTTTGACAGCAAGGCTTTCTCTGCATCATGGAATCCCTTTCTGTAAGTGATGAGATAGGTAGGGCATATCCGTTGTTGCCCGATGACATCTTTCAGCCATCCTATCCAAGCTCTGAAATTTGGATCTTCTCCAGAGAAGCCTATCAAACAAACCAAACTTTCCAGGAAACACTGCTTTGCTGTGTTTACCATTTCAGGGCGTTCAGTCGGATAACGCCTGTAGTCTTCCTGCGTCATGATATACGGACGGATATTTGGAAAACTACCATGCAGTTTGATGATGCGAGGCGATGGCTGATAGAGTAGCGTTTCTTTGTTCGTCACCAGTTTGAACCCATTGATGACTTGCCCAGCTGCACGTTCTACCAAGGTATCATAGTTGGTGGTCAAGATGTCCTTCCAAGGCAACTGCACCAACAAACGATGCAATCTGCCCGGTTGGATAAGTTGGTCTGGTAAGGCTTCTTCCAAGATGTTGTCTAATTCGTTATGTCCAAACTGCGCATCTATCAATGAAGACAACCTCACCACGTCATTGGCATCATTCTTCTTGTCTTCCTCGTTGTTGGGATATAACTTGTCTAAGAACACCTCACGAAGCTGATTCCATGTTTTCATGCTCACATTGTTGGGGATTTCTGCATTCATGCTGAATCCAGCCCCAACAAAGGCTGTCACACTATGCGTCCCCATATAGAGCTTGATTTGCTCCAGCTTGGATGCGACAGATGATGGTATCTGGTATTGCTTATTCATAACCTTGATTTTTAACGGTTCAATTATGAATTGTGATTATTACTTGTAGATGTTGATGAGCTTGTCGTAATAAGTTTCAGCATCATAGCGATGTTGTGCATCCGAAGCTATTTGTTGATAATTAAACTCCGAGTTCCACATCTTCTCAATCTTCGTCTTTAGATCGGCGATATTACCACTGCTAAAGGTATAATCTGTAAGTTCAGGTATTCCCCCGATATTGGCTCCCAATACGGGCGTTCCCAAGCATTGGGCCTCGATAACTGATAAAGGATTGTTCTCATACCATTCCGAAGGAATCACCGAGAAGCGAGCCTTGCCCACAAGTTGCTTGATGTCATTCCACTGCTTGAAACCGACGAACTCGATATTGGTATGGGCAACTGATTTCAGTTCATCCATCAGAGGACCGCCACCGATAATCACCAATTTATAAGGTAATTGGTTGGCCGTCTCTATCAATGTCTTTGCACCTTTCTCGTGGCTCAATCGCCCGATAAAGCAATAGTAATCTTCTTTTTTGGGAAGGACAATAGGATCTGTGTTATCCATGCCATCTGCGGGAGCATATTTGCACTTCTCCACGTCAATGAAATTGCAGAGCGTGCGCATCTTCGATTTCGAGAATCCACCTTGCACCATCTTGTCTGCCATAAACTGGCTTGGACAGATAAAAACATCCGTTGAAGCCTCCAAACGCTCACGGTTCCAAACGATAGCCTCTTTAAATCCGATGAACGAAGCCAACTTCGAGCCTTTCATGCATTTGTTGTCCAAACAAGCCTTCTTGTCACCATTGAAACAAGTCTCGCAGATGGTATTTCCATTCTTCAGACAGTCGTATCTAGGGCAGAGCAACTTATAATCGTGCAGTGTCCACACTACCTTGATGCCCTGCTGATGCGCCAACTCTGCCATCACCGGTGACAGCTGCGTATGTACATTGTTGAGATGCACCACGTCCGGCTTGAAGTCATCTAGCAGTTTTTTAAACGTGCTTTTTACCTCATGCGACCCAAACGGACGGGTAAAAGCCATCAATTTGCTCATATTCTTTGGAAAGTATTTCTTCCAAGGCGTATCCAGATTCTCCGGATAGTCCATGGCAAATACCGCCACCTCATGCCCATGCGCCTTCAGCAGCTTTTCTAGATTGAGCATATAAATACAATCACCGCCACGGCGGTAATAAAACTTATTTGCTAATAAAATCTTCATTGTTATATTTCATTTAAGTAAACCACAGGAATATTTGGTTTTTCATCTATTCCCGTAATTTCAAATTCGGCATTTCTTTCAAAGTTTACCTGATTTTCAGGTATCGCTCCTTTAATATTTTCCCCATGATTCATTATTCGATAGACATCATGAGCTTTTGTTTTGCCGTCTAATTTGGGGCTTATTACTAACTTTACACTTCTAGAGTTGTCATAATCATCAGTAGAAGTTGTTAAAAAACTCGAACAAATATAATGTTTACCCTTATTCTGCAATTCTTTATAATATTCAACAGAATTGAAATGATCTTGCCGATAAAGAACAATGGATGAAGTTTTTGGTGCTTTACTCAATAATGAATCAAAGTAGGATATACACCGTTCTATAAACGAATTTGTCTTTAAACCAAACACCAAAGGACGCTGTATGCATTCAGAAAAGAACCCTTCCATCATAATTAAAGCAAAAAGTTCACACTTGGTTACCCCATAATTATCAAGAATGTTTATTTTTTTCGGATAAACGTTATCAAGTACCACCGAATTAAAGTTTGTGATACCTTTATCATCCTGTTTTGGATAGCATTTTCTACCCAAAGCTATAAAATCATTGTATTCTTTTTCTTGTTCCATATTTAACACTTTATTCCTTAGAGTTATATTTTCGGACTTTATGGTATATTTGCTGTATAGGCATAGTCCAGTTTTTTATATCAATATCATATTTTTCAAACATAGTGAAGAAGAACAAACTACGTTGCCTATTTTCAAGCAGCATATAAAAATAAGCTGTGTAAATAACATAATATGCCAACGACTTATCATATTTCCTCAAATACAACATGTTTACAATTTCGCAAACTAAATTTTCAGCTTTATTTATATATGCCATTCTATGATTATCATAGTCTTTCTGCAGCATGGTATTGGCATAGCCTACATCATCCTTGCCGGACTCTCTTATTTGATTATCAATAGTCAGAATATCATCTGCATGCACAACTAAGAAATGTAACATTTCTCTTTTGTCACCATTATGCCTACACATTTCTATGATTCTATCAAATATCTCATCATTATTTTTCCTCATAAGAACAAAATCACCATCAGCTTTAAATTTGAGTAATTCCAGTTTAAGCATCAATAAGTTACGTTTTCTATACAAGAAACGATCATCAAGTTCTGCAATATCAGATTCTATCTCTGAGATATATCGTTCGATATACCTATCAAAATCTGCGAACATTTCATTCTGAAGTTGATTGTTTAACGATTGATGATTCAACAAGCCCACATCTCTCAGCAATCTATATGTTTCTTGTATAAAGGCCGCCCCAACACGATATCCCCTATTCAAGAACTTAGTTCTATTTAAAAATAATCTAACAGAATACTCCTGCCACCTATAACCATTATCAAACATAACATACATCAGTTTAATTTGGGTTATCATCTGCTCATCCCCTTGCTGTCTTTTCTTATTTTCTGCAATAATTCTTTCAATTAAACTATTAGTCTTCTGCTGGTTTCCATTTATTCGATAGTGCATGAAAGCGATGTCCAGGAGATTGAGATAATCACCATAATAGACAGAATCGATTTTCTCGATTTCCTCTGCAAGAGCATCAGCAGCCTCCTTGTCAACAATTATCTCATCATAATATCTCATCAGGTCACGATACAATTCTACATGTATAATCCCTTTACGTTTCAGTTCAAGAAGCTTAGACATAACATTCTTCATTTTCTCCTTCTCGCCAGAGGCCTCATACGCACAATACTTATTAATAAGAGATACAAGCCTTGAGTCATCATCGGTATCCGGACATTTTGACTCCAACTCTTCCATTTTCTCATAGTCAAAGTTATCATGAGCCAGATATGTCTTAAAGCTCAACATATATCCTGTATTATCGAATCTGGACAATTTGGAACATTCATTTTCAAATGCTTTTATTGCTCCAATTCTGAACAAGACATCAAGATTAGGCAAGTAATACTTGATATACTCCCTATCAAATAAATCCCATTTCTTAGCTTCATCTATGAATGCAATCTGCATATCTTGCCTCTTTATCAATCCTCGGCTTTTTCTTATTTTTAGCTCATAAAAGCGCAATAAGGCCGTAGTTGTAACAAACCAACAACGATATCTTTCCTTTTCCAATGCTTCTTCATTAGTTTTGTAATAATGAAGAAGAAAAAGTTCATGAGGAAATGGAAGAATTGTGCTGATGACAACTAAAAGGGAAAATATTCCTGCAGCAATGACATGCCAATTCAAAGATATTGCCACTATCAAGATTGCTAAACATACAGCCAGACGCTTCCATATTCTTTGATGCTGGAACCATTCCTTTATCCTATACTTTGTAGATATTACACCAAGAATAAAAATAAAAGAACTACATAACAGACTTAGAACTGTAACATTATTACTTTTCAAAATGTCCTGTATATGATTAATAATTTGTTGTTCCATTATCACTATAAATATATTTCCTTTTTAAAAATCCAAGATAACACACTCTCACCTACTCTTCCTTTTCGAAATCATACCCCTTAACGTCTTTTATTCTCAATACGCTTAAACACATAATATTTGATAACATGCGAAAAAAATATCGCACCAATCAATGTTGCAATACAAGTAGCCACATAAAGCATGTCATTGTTGTGGATAAACTTATCTAAATGAAGCATACTTGACACCCTATAAAACATCATGTGACAGAGGTAAATCTCCATACTAATACCACTCAGATAATTAGCCACCCTATTGTTCAACACAATATCCTTTTAACCTATGGCGTAAATCAGCCAAGCTGCAAATACAATAAGGTCAGGTAAGATAAACAAACCTTTGATATCAACAACAAATCTTAATATGGTAAGTACAAGACATGATGCCAAAGCTATCATCCAAAGTTTCTCCACCCAACTCTTGACACTCTGGCGTAAATTGCATTATAGTTCTGTTTCTTCAGGTTTCTTGTAATACATATCTATAACCTCACGAATATATTCCACAGGATGCATCAGAGCGAGACCACTATTTTCACTTCTTACTTCAACAATTTCCTTTGTTTGAGAATTAATCAAAGATTCGCGATATGGTAGATAGGCATGAATAATACCTATCAACACACACCTATCTAGTATTTTAGTACCTTGAATACCTATAAATTCCGGTTTACTAACTATAGGACTTCCGGAATTACCTGGAAAGTTTTGTATATCAAGTAAAGCATCATGTGATTCTGCAATTTGCTCCTCGCTAATTCTTGCAATACATCCCATACGACATATTGGAAGTTCTGAATTCACATTTACTAACCCCATCGGAAAACCTAACATATAAACGAGAGACCCTTCATCAACACCATTATCTCTCAATTCAAATGAACTAAAAGAATTACTGTCAATATCAAAAGAAGAGAATTTTAAATGTTGTTGAGTAATTGTTGTACCACTAAGCATAACTGCAGCAATATCAGCAAATGTATGAACTCGACAGTCACTTAATGAAACGTCCATCAACACCAATTTATTTTCCTGCGTTTCTCTCATTCTTATCACTACACACGATTTGCCCTCAAATATATGCTTATTTGAAACTAAGAATGGCAAAACTTCTTTATCATTAATACGTCGATGAACAAAAAAGCCCGTACCAATCCAGGCTATAGAATCATTAGTTTGACGCAAGCCGATAGAAACAACTGCATCTATATATATTTTTGGAATTAAAGCCATATACCTAATATTTTTTATAGTTCGTCTTCTTTATTCGTTTAGATTTCACAACTCAAAAGGCTCAACTCATCTTTTTGATATGAGCTGTTGAATATCTTGTTTCAGCATTTTTACGCCTTTATCTTTTGGAGCTTCATGTATCTGATTCAAAACCTCATCAACATCTGAAGGAATTAAATTTGTTGCAAGAATTTCCTCTCTAATAAAATTCAAGATTGCATTCCAGTTATAAGTTGGATCTCCTGGAATATCTTTAGCGGCTTTAATCGCTTCCATATACAACGCACGCCCTTCTTCTATTCTCTTTTCACGATATGCTATCAAGCCACGAGTAGCAGAAAGGCAAATCTGTGTTCTTTCATCTATATCAGAGACTTTATTAGCTTTTTGTATTATCTCATTAGCCTCTACCAATTTACCATCCAATGCATAAGTATAAGCTAAGTTATTCATAAAAGCAGGTTCATTTGGATTTGCCTCTAGTCCTCTTTTCAATATTTTTGCAGCAGTCTTATAGTCCTTTAGGAATGTATATGAAATATTAGCTCCTACGAATATTGGATTTTTCGAATAAGGCATATCATTCAACCATCTAATTGAAGCTTTTAAAGCATCCTCATATTTATCTTTTTGGTAAGCATACAATGCATTTGCCTCATAGCTCATATTGACCTTATCACATACAGTTTTATCAAAATGAAGCGATAATTTATTTGCTTTTGCCCACTCTGCCTGAGCTAAAGAATTGTCATTTGGAGAAATCAAAGATTTTTCAAAGAACAACTTACTTCTCTTTTGAGTACCTTTGACAAACTCTAATGTTCCCAAACTACTAGATAGCTCAGAAAGACTAAAAGGACTAAAGTCACCCGAATTAATTAAAGCAACACCTTTTTTAATCAAAGAAGAACTTCTTTCTCTCAATAAGTTCACCGATATTTCTGATGCCATCAACCATGGGTCAAAAGCCACCTGCTTATTTTTACGCAACACATAATGAGCAAGGTCTAAATCTTCAACATGAACAAATAATCTCGCAGCACTTCTAGAAATAAAACGATTTTCAGAATCAAGCCCCAATGCGATATTCATCATTTTTATTGCTTGATTCGTTTGTCCTATCATTGTGTAAAAACGGGCTACCTCTACATAATTAATTGGGCTAAATGGATATTTTCTGATTATACTCTTCAAGTAGCCAATTTTTGCATAGATTTCTCCTGTATTCATCAGTAACTCATCTATTTCATGGTTACATTTTGGAAATGCTCTATCATTATCCTCTGCCAACAAAGACAAAGCAACAGTTCTTTGTGATTCTGTTGTTTTACCATCTTGATTTAATACAAACTCAGCTGCATCTTTTGCCGCAGAATTATGTCTTATCCCATTCGCTACAGCGGCACTTACCAATTCACTTGCATATAACAAACTGTGTTCTCGACTCCAGTCATGTTCATACTCCTCCAAATTGAAAGCAATATGCTCATTTGAAGGATATTCAAGTTCACCATTTGAGACAGTATCTCTCAAAGACCTCCAATTAGGTATAACCCTTCTATCAGGAGTTTCACATAGAAAAGCCATAATCTTCTATTTTAATGTTAAACGATATAGTTCCAACTCTGTTTTTCTTCTTAAATAATCCAATTCGGTAATATATCTCTGTAAATCATAATTTGGTTCTCGCGAATTTACAGCCTTAGGATGCCCTCTCTTTTCTGGTATTGGATAGCACAATGTTTCTATCATCCGTTTTACCCTTATCTTATCAACATATTTAGGTAAACTTTGCTCTATATTGTCTAGCACCTTCTGGTAAGCGTCCAACAAGTTGGACGCTATAGCATTAAAAGAGCCATTGTAAATCCCTGGAAATAAATTATGAGGCAAGAAACGCCCCATCAAAGCTGTTACAGTAGCTCCCGTTAAATAAAACGTTATAAGATTACCCAAAAGAAAGCAATCTGTCATATAATTCTTCAAATGCCACTCTTTCGTCCATTCATACCGATAGAATACTTCCAAAGGTGCATAAGTTTGATCTCCAGAATAAAGCCAATCATTGTATGGTCCTTTCAAGTTCTCACACATAGAACGTCCCAAATCACTTATTTTTGATTCTTGCTCAAAAACCAAGATATTGGAAGGCTTCAAATCTTGATGCGATACACCTACATTATGCAAATCTCGTAATCCAACAGCTATGTCTTTAAGGGATTTAAAACACCATGCAATATCAGTTTTCTCTGAAATATCCATGAATTTTCGAACATCGCAATCTGCTTTTTCAAATACCAAATAAGCAACATTACCAATGATATAGTTTGGAAAAATCTCTTCACCAGAGCCAGCTATCACTACAACTTTATTCACACGTTGATTCTTGCAGTAATTAGACAAATCTCGCTCATAGCGAAACTCATTAATTTTAGCAGACATACCATCAACGAAGTTCGCACTACGATCAATACTACTAAAATCCAATGCCTTTAAGAAGTATTCCTTTCCTTCGTATTCTGCAAGATAACAAACAGAAAAATTGCCACCAGTACCGTACTTTGTCAATTGTTTGGTAACTTTCCATTTACCATCCAAAATCTTACCGACTAAATCGTAAGCAGCAAAAACCTGATTCATAGACATTCCAATCATAACGACAACTTATTTTACATTCTTATTTACATATCCATCATAATGAATAAGATGAACTGAATCGCCATCATTATTCCAAACATGGGTAAGCAATCCCCAATACAGATTATACGTTTTAGTACCTGCTTGATTTTTGTGAGTATGGTCGTTTCCAGTCTTTGTGTATAATACAACATAATCCCCTTTCTTTACTTGCAGGTCTGGAAAAACATACATGTGACGATGCTTATTTGAGATATTGCCATTTTCATCGTATGTTGAATCAAATAACAAATACCATTTTAGATTACAATCGGCGAGTGCATACAACACCACTCGCTCTTCATCAGTTGCATTATCAGCAACTTTTCTAATTTCAAGATTCATCATAATAAAAAAATATTAATTATCTATTAACGTCTTTTATTCTCAATACGCTTAAACACATAATATTTGATAACATGCGAAAAGCAGATCGCACCAATCAATGTTGTAATACAAGTAGCTACATACAGCATGTCATTGTTGTGAATAAACTTATCCAGATGTAACATACTTACCACCCTAAAAACATCATGTGGCAGAGATAAATCTCCATACTGATACCACTCAGATACTTTGCCCCCCATTGTTCAATACTATATCTTTAGAACCTATAGCATACGTCAGCCAAGCAGCAAAGACCAATAAATCAGGCAAGATAAACAGCTCTTTGATATCAACAACGAATCTTAATATGGTAAGTACAAGACATGCTGCCAAAGCTATTATCCAATGTTTCTCCACCCAGCTCTTGATACCCTGAAGATAGAGATAAATCATACCACCGGCTACAAAGAATGGAGCACTATAGATAATATTCACCTTATCTATTGGTTTCACTACAAAATCAGGAGTACCGAAATACACAATAGCTATATAACAGAATAGCAGTGATAACACCAGTACCATCCGTGCAGTCTGCAAAGAAAAAATAGAGCGCGACAAAAAGCGCGGTATTGTAAACCGTCCCATCCGCGCCATGGTGGTGGGCATTCCCAATGTCGGAAAGTCCACGTTTATCAACAGCTTTGCAAAAAAGGCATGTGCCAAGACCGGCAATAAGCCCGGTGTGACCAAGGGAAAGCAGTGGATTAAGGTCAATCCCACGCTGGAGCTTTTAGACACCCCCGGTATCCTCTGGCCGAAATTTGAAGACCAGTCCGTGGGCATGAAGCTGGCGTTTATCGGCTCCATCAACGATGAAATTCTTATCATGCAGGAAATGGCAGTGGATCTGCTCATGTTTTTAGGCAGGGAATATCCGAAGCTTTTAGAGGAGCGGTACGGCTTTACCTATGCGGAATTAACGGCAGAGAGTGAGGCACCGGAAAAGGGACAGGACGCGCATCCGGAGCTCACAGAAGAAAAGAATACCGCCATCGCCTGTCTGGCACAGATAGCCCGGGTGAGAAAATGCTTTGACAAGGGCGAAGCCTTAAACTACGACAAGGCGGCAGCGCTTCTTATCGATGATTTCAGAAGCGGCAGAATAGGCAGAATTACGTTGGAATATCCGGCAGAAGAAGGTAAACATGAATCGTAAATTTTTGAAGGAACTGTTCAGCACCGGACTGTATATTTTAGGTGTGTTGTTAATCACGTATGTGATTGTTACGTTTGTGGGACAGCGGACGGTGGTAAAGGGCGCTTCCATGGAGCCCACCCTGCACGGCTCGGACGACCGGGACGAAAGCAAGATCGGCGACAATTTAATCGTGGATAAATTAAGCTACCGTTTCCATGACCCGGAGCGCTTTGACATTATTGTCTTTCCTTACCAGTACGGCGGCGGAAAGGAATTTTACATCAAGCGTATCATCGGTCTGCCGGGCGAAACGGTGCAGATTGATGATGAGGGCAATATCTACATAAACGGCGAAATCCTGAAAGAGGGCTACGGAAAAGAGGTCACTCCTGAAGACCCTCTACTGCGAACTTGACCTCGTGGAGGGTGAGACAGACAAGGCAGAAATCCTCGGCAGAGACCTCAAGACCATCCGACGC
>ENA-UEOO01000212-UEOO01000212.1-human-gut-metagenome-genome-assembly--contig:-NODE-212-length-22467-cov-3.372532_pt1 | contig 22467 bp, 20 predicted proteins | sample MGYA00242888_ERZ507892 | MGnify/ENA primary metagenome ERZ507892 (study PRJEB26167, sample SAMN06115415) | human gut metagenome | host: Homo sapiens | place: China:Sichuan | collected 2015-02-04...
CAACACCACCTGTAGCACCCAGGTTCACGTGGGGGCTGGCGATGGTATCCAGCACCATCTTGACGGCCTCGGGGGTGTTCATGGCGTGGTAGTAGACGCACTCCACCGCGAAGAGCACGCCCTGCTCCTCGCAGACGGGCAGGATCTCGCCCAGGCTGCGAAGCAGTGCTTCCTGCGCTTCCCTGCGGCTGACGGTGGGCTGCTTTGCCATGTTGGTGGTCTCGCTGCCCATGCAGCCGGCGCGGAGAGCTTTTGCCACCGGCACCTGGCTCAGGGCTTTCGCCACCTCGGCGCGGCGCTTGTCCTCGTCCGCATAGCTCAGCTCAACGTAGGTGCCGTCCACGGCGATGGACACGCCGATCTTCTGGACGGCGGCATTGGTGGCGGCCACCAGCTCAGGGGTCACGTCTGCATAGCTTTTGACGCCCTCTACAGCCTTGGTGTAGGCCAGCTGGGTGCAGCGGAACCCTGCGTCCCCGATGGAGCTGAGCAGTTCTTCCACGCTGTGACGGCCAAAATCGTGGCCGCGTGCGCCGACGATGAATTCAGACATCCTGCATCCTCCTTACGCTCAGCCGAACAGACGCTCGGCAAACATCCCGAACTCCTTGCCCCACCAGTACCAGTCGTGGGAGACGTCGCCGCCCCAGACTTCGAGGTGGCAGGGGAAGCCGACTTCGCTCAGGGTGTCGGCCAGAGCCTGGGTGTCGGCGAGGGCATCGCCCTCATAGCCGCCCTGACCCACGCAGAGCAGCAGACTGTTCTCCTCGGCCTTGGACAGAACATTCTTGTCGCAGATGCCGTTCTTGTGCAGGGCGGCGAGGGGGCTGCTGCGGAGGACCAGGTCGTCCTCTGCGCTGCCGAGGAAGCGGCCCATATCGTAGAGGCCGGAGAGGCCCATTGCACCCGCAAAGGTCCGGGGACGGCGCAGGCGGCACTGGACGGCCTGATAGGCGCCGGTGTCCACGCCCACGCACCAGATGAGGGGCTTCTCTTTGCGTTCGGGGGCATTCAGCTCCGCGATGCGTGCGGCCAGCTCGCTGGTGAGGTAGACGAAATACTTCTCCTGCATCTCGGCCCGGCGGCGGGGAGACTCATTGCCGCCCGCAGGGGTCGAACGGCGGGGAGGCTTTGCGCCGCCGCGGCCGCCTGCGCGGCGGGGAGGCTCTGCGGGGGCGGGCTTTTCCTCTGCAAAGAAGTCCGGCTGGGCAGGCTGCACGGGCCGGGATGCAGGAGCCTTTTCGGCCCGCCGCTCCGTCGGGCGGTTGAGTGAACGGTCTGTCTTGATATGACGCGGAGTCTGACTCATTCCATCTTATTCCTTCCAAGCGTTTTGGGGAGCCGGCTGTTGGCCGAAAAACTCCTGTTCAGGGTTTTGTACTCTTTAGTATACCATTCTTCCCCACGATTCGCAATCAGCATTCTTTCTTCTGATGGGCCAGGATGTCTTCATAGGCGGCAACGGACTGGGGGTCCAGCGGCTTGCCTTGGGAGAGGACGAAATCGTTGGTCTGTTTCAGCGCAGCCAGCATGGCGGCGTCGAGGTCCTTCAGCTCCAGCTTCCGCAGCCTGCCCACGCCGGACCAGTCCCGCTCTTTGCTGGTCATGTCGGCCAGATAGACCACCTTATCCAGCTTGGACATCCCCGCTTTGCCCGCCGTGTGGCAGGCAATAGCGCTAAGCACCGCTTCGTCGGTCACACCCCACTGGGTGCGGGCCAGAATGGCGGCGCACACGCCGTGCCACACCGGGGCCGGGCGCTCTTCGCCGCCCTCGGCATACTGGGGGTAAGCGCGCAGGATCTCGCGCATCTCATCCTTGCTGATCTCCTTGGCGGAGTCGTGCAGCAGGGCTGCCAGCGCGGCGCGCTCCTCATCCTCACCGTAGATCTTTGCCAGCTTGACGGCCATTTTTTTTACATTCAAGGTATGCTCATAGCGCTTATCGCTCAAGCGGCCGCGCACAAGCTCCTTTGCCTGTTTGAGGTTCATTGGCTGATACTTCCTTTTTGTAGAGTTTCTCCCGGCGGATGACCGCCCGCACCGCCTCCGGCATCTTGCTACATCGAACGCATGACGAAAATCCACACGCCGATAATCAGCACCCACGGCAGCAGGTTGATCAGCACGTTCGTCCAGTCGTTGGCCTTGTTTTCATAGACCACGGGAACGACTTGCCCGGACTGCTGCTCGGCGGCTTTCAGGTCTTCACGGAACGAGTCGACCGACCCGATCGTGAAGAGGAGCTGCACACCCGTCTCGGGAAGCCGGCGAAAGCGTTTGTCTACCGTATCCCTGCGGTACTGCTCGACCGCTTCTTTTTTCAGGAATACCTGCGCCTGGTCGCGGTTGACGACCTGGATCTTCTCCACCTCGCCCTTTTCGACCATCCGTTCGACGGTAGCCCAGTCGCTGGGCACGGGCGTGTCGTTGACATCCCCGAAGACGTAGTAGCCGATAATGAACGCGCCGATCAGACCGTAGAGCCACAGCATCGACGGTCGCGACATGTTCATATTCATCTTATTATTGTTCTTGCGTTGATTTGCCATATTTAAAATTACTCTTCGTATTCATATTTGGTCATCGGCGCATCAGCCCACAACTCTTCGAGCCGGTAAAACCCGCGCAGTTCGGTCTGGAAAATGTGCACCACCACGTCCACATAGTCCATGGCGATCCACACGGCATTCTGCTGCCCCTCGATACGCCAGACCTTTTCGCCCAGCACTTCGAGCACCTTCTCTTCGATGCCCGCGGCGATGGCCCCTACCTGCGTCGTGGAATCGGCGTTGCACACAATGAAACGGGAACATATCGCCCCGTCAAACCCCGAAAGGTCGAGCGATACAATATTCTTACCCTTTTTATCTTCAATCGCACCAACGATAGTTTCGATCAGTTTATCCATAAATAGTCAATAGGTGTCTATAACCTTGCAAAGGTACGAAAAGAGAATGATATTTGAAAATTAAGCCCCGTAAAAAAGCAGCCGGACGGGCGACAATCGCAGAAGTCCGCACTTTTATCCGCCACAGCGCCGTTACGGCGGATTAATTCTTAATATGCCCGAACCCCTCCCCTGTAAACGGCGGGTGCCCGGCAATCGTATCGCCGGGCACCCTGCCGTTTACAGGCATCCGCCTACCCCTTTACTTCGGGTATATTGGCCATGATCGTGTCGGTCAGAGCCTTGATGATCGAACTCTTGACGTAGGTGCGGCGCACGGCGACCGCGATCTTGCGCGACGTGGCGCCTTTGGCCAGCATCTTCAGCCGGTCGCGGTGATCCGCGGGGATGTATTCGATGGCCATTTCGGGGATGATCGTCAGGCACGACGTGCAGTCGACGATGCGCATCAGCGTATCGAGCGACCCCGATTCGAAGGAGTAGTGCGACGGCATGTCGCGCTTGGCCTGGCACAGCTCAATGATCTGGTCACGCATACAATTTCCGGCGCTCAGGATCACCAGGTCTTTCAGGTCGATGTCCTCGATGCGGATGTTCTGCCGTTCGTACAACGGGTTTTCGGGCGAAACATAGGCGAAAAACCGGTCGTTGAAAAGCTCCTGTTCGAGAATGCCGTCACCACACGTGCCGCTGGCGACCAGCGCCGCGTCGATCCGGTCGCGCTTGAGCGCCTCGACGATGTCCGAAGTGACCATCTCCGAGATTTCCAGCTCCACCTTCGGATAATCGCGCACGAAATCCGGGATGAACTTGTGCAACAGGTAGGGCGCAATGGTCGGGATGACGCCCAGACGCAGTTTACCCGAAGTTTCGCCCTTCAGTTCGGCGACCGACTCGCGGATATTGTTGTAGGCCCGCAGCGTTTCCCGGGCGCGATCCAGCACCACTTCGCCGGCCTCGGTCGGGATCACGGGTTTCTTCGAACGGTCGAGCAGCACGACGCCCAGCTCCTCTTCGAGCGCCTTCACCTGCATGCTCAGCGACGGCTGGGTCACGAAACAATGCTCTGCGGCCAGCGAAAAACTACCGCAGTTCGCCACCGCCAGGAGGTATTCAAGTTGAATTATAGTCATAGCAGCCGATTATTTCAATACACAAAAATATAAAATAAATCTATAACAGACAACTTTATTAGGTCACCCGCGCGGTTTTTCGTAAGTTTGTCCACAAAATATATAAAGTTTTATGGGAAAGATCATTCTTACCGGCGACCGTCCTACGGGCCGGCTCCACTTGGGACACTACGTCGGTTCCCTGCGCCGCCGCGTCGAACTGCAGGAATCGGGCGAATTCGAACGCATATTCATCATGATAGCCGACGCGCAGGCCCTGACGGACAACGCCGACAACCCCGAGAAAGTGCGCCAGAACATCATTGAAGTGGCGCTCGACTACCTTTCGGTCGGCCTCGATCCGAAAAGGTCTACCCTTTTCATCCAGTCGCAGATCCCGGAGCTCTGCGAGCTCTCGTTCTACTATATGAACCTGGTGACCGTGCAGCGCCTGCAACGCAACCCGACCGTGAAGGCCGAGATTCAGCTGCGGGGCTTCGCCGAAGGCGCCGCCGAGGGCGACACGCAGCAGAAGCAGGGCATCCCCGTGGGCTTCTTCACCTACCCCATCAGCCAGGCGGCCGACATCACGGCATTCAAGGCCACGACCGTCCCTGCGGGCGAAGACCAGGAGCCGATGATCGAACAGACCCGCGAGATCGTCCACAAGTTCAACACGGTATACGGCCCGGCACTCGTCGAGCCCGAGATCCTGCTGCCGGAGAATGCGGTCTGCATGCGTCTGCCGGGCACCGACGGCAAGGCCAAGATGTCGAAATCGCTCTGCAACTGCATCTACCTCTCGGACAGCGCCGACGAGGTGAAGAAGAAAGTCATGGGAATGTATACCGATCCCGACCACCTGCGCGTCGAAGACCCGGGCAAGGTGGAGGGCAACACGGTGTTCACCTACCTCGATGCCTTCAGCCGCCCCGAGCATTTCCCGAAATATCTGCCCGACTACCCGTCGCTGGACGAGCTGAAGGCGCATTACCGCCGCGGCGGCCTGGGCGACGTGAAGGTCAAGAAATTCCTGATCGCCGTGCTCAACGAGACGCTGGAGCCGTTCCGCGAACGCCGCAAATACTACGAAGGCCGCATCGAAGAGGTCTACGAGATTCTCCGCACCGGTTCGGAGGCAGCCCGGCAAATGGCCTCGCAGACACTCGACGACGTGAAGCGCGCCATGAAAATCAACTATTTCGACGACAAACGGCTCATCGCCGAACAAGCCGAGCATTTCGCTCGCAAACAATAGGATGCAGTTACGCACCGAGCATATCTACCGCGAGTTCCTCCGCCTGACCCGGCGGTTGAGCAACAGCCAGATCATGATGCTGCTGGCTGTCGTGGTCGGTATACTCGCCGGACTGGGCACCTACCTGTTCGAAATACTGCTGCACGGCATCAAGAGCGGACTGATACGCTGGTTCCCGGTGGACAGTGCGCATGTCCTGTTCCTGATCTACCCCGCCATCGGCATCATACTCGCCACGCTGTTCGTAAAATACATCGTGCGCGACAATATTTCGGAGGGCGTAACACGCGTGCTCTATGCCATGTCGAGCCGCAATTCACGCATCCCGGGGCACAATTGCTGGACGTCGATCGTAGGCGGCGCCACGACCATCGGGTTCGGCGGTTCGGTGGGCCCCGAGGCACCGATCGTACTGACGGGCGCGGCTATCGGCTCGAACGTCGGGCGGCTGGCGCGCCTCAATTACAAACACACCACGCTGCTGCTCTGCTGCGGTGCCGGTGCGGCGCTGGCGGCCATCTTCAAGGCTCCGATCACGGGCGTGGTCTTCGTGCTGGAGATCCTGATGCTCGACATCACGGCCGGGTCGGTGATCCCGCTGCTGATCGCCTCGATCACGGCCACGACGATGGCCTTCATGCTGCGCGGCTTCGACCCCATACTGGCCGTGACGCTCCAGCCGCAGGACGCCTTCGAGCTGTGGCAGATACCGCTTTTCATCCTGCTAGGCGTATGCTGCGGGCTGATGTCCTGGTATTTCACCTCGACCAACCTGCGCGTGGGCAACTTCTTCCGTAAGATCGACAGCCAATATAAGAAATGGCTCGTCGGCGGCGCCGTGCTGGGCATCCTGATCTTCATCTTCCCGCCGCTCTACGGCGAGGGCTACGAAGGGTTCATGTCGCTGATGCACGGCCGCGCACAGGAGTTGTTCGACAATTCGCTCTTCTACCGGTTCCGGGAGATCGATTGGGTGGTCATCCTCTTCGTCATCGCCACGATGTTCTTCAAGGTCATTGCCATGGCCTCGACCAACGCCGCAGGCGGCGTGGGCGGAACCTTCGCGCCGTCGCTGTTCGTGGGGGCGTTCACGGGGGCTTCGATCGCCCTGCTGTGCAATGCATTTTTCGACTGGGACGTCTCGGTCGTCTCGTTCACGCTGGTGGGCATGGCCGGCGTGATGTCGGGCGTGATGAAGGCGCCGCTGACCTCGATCTTCCTCATCGCGGAGCTTTCGAACGGCTACGGGCTGTTCATCCCGCTGATGATCACGGCCTGCATCTCGTTCGCCGTGGACTACTACCTCGACCCCGACTCGATCTACACCAAGCAACTGCGCCAGCGGGGCGAACTGCTCACGCACGACAAAGACCAGTCGGTATTCGTCTTCCTGAAGCTCGACGATCTGATGGAGACCGATTTCCTGCGCATCAAGGAGAATTTCACACTGGGCGACATCGTGCACATCATCTCGACGGCACGCCGCAACATCTTCCCCGTGATCGACAACTTCGGACACCTGCTGGGCGTCGTCCAGCTGGACGACCTGCGCGAGGACATGTTCAAACACGAAAAATACGGGCACCCGATCTCCGACTACATGATCCAGCCCCCGGACAAAATCCTCGAACACGAGTCGATACAGGGTGTCATGGAGAAATTCGAGGACAAGCATACCTGGATGCTGCCCGTGGTCGACAAACAAAACCGCTACCTGGGCTTCATTTCCAAATCGCGCATCTTGAACGCCTACCGCGAACAATTGGTGAAGATACAACAGTAAACCGGGGTTTAGCGCCGTATCTTCGCTACAATGCCCATAATCACTCCGAACCTCCCGTTGAAAAGGGAGGCTTTCCCCGACGATAAACCTACGGCAATATGACGACAGAAAATCCCTACCCCTGGGCCGACGGCATGGACTGCGCGGTTACGGTATGCGACACCGGGGGCACGATCCTCTACATGAACGACAAGGCGCGCACGACCTTCGCACGGCACGGCGACATGGTCGGCAAAAACCTCTTCGACCGCCACGGCGAGCGGTCGCGCGAAATCATCCGCCGCCTGCTCGCCGACGGGGGCACGAATGTCTATACGATCGAGAAAAACGGCGTCCGCAAAATGATCTACCAGACAGCCTGGCGCGTGGACGGCGTCGTGGGCGGACTGGCAGAAATCTCGATGGAGATTCCCGCCGAAATGCCGCATTACATCCGCAACTGATCCCGGAAAGGAGAAGCACCAGGGGTGCAGGGGTTCCCCGAGCCGTGTTACGACTCCGGGATTCCAAATCTTGGATTTCGATTTCCGGATTACGCCTCCGTATCCGGAATTCCGCATGCAGCCTCCATCCCATACCCGATTCCCCGGGTTCAGGGTGGGCGTGCCCGGGAATTCGGGATACGTACGGAGCCGCCCTGCGCAATTCCGCCCCGGTAAATCATACCGCCGAACAAAATTTTTAGAGGGTCTAAAAGACCCTCTAATTTTTATGCCGCAAAAATTTTGTCGTGTTTATTTGCTAAAATGTAAAATATACTTTACATTTGTCCTGTCTCAAACCTTTAAACAACCACGTTATGACAAAGGAATTACTACTTCCCCACAGTTTTAAGAAAATCGGCTGGGTCATCCTGATCCCGACGTTGCTGTTGGGCGTACTGATGCTCATCGACGGCTTCAACGGCTACCCGACCTACCTGATGCCGGCCCAAGGAACGGCCTGCTACGAAACGCTCTGCTCGGCAACGACAGGCCGTGCGCTGAACAACATCGCTCTGGTGGGCATCTGCATCGGCGGGATATTCGTAGCCTGCTCCCGCGAACGGATCGAGGATGAAATGATCTCCCGCATACGGCTGAACGCCCTGCTGACGGCACTTTACGTCAACTATGCCCTGCTTATCGCCACGGCGCTATGCACCTACGACCTCAGTTTCCTCTACGTCATGATCTACAACCTGCTCACCATGCTGCTGATATTCCTCGCGGTATTCCGCTGGAAACTGTGGCGCCTGAAACACGCGGTCGCAGATGAAGAATAGGATCCGGGTCGAACGCGCCGAAGTGCGCATGACCCAGCAGCAGTTGGCCGATGCCATCGGCGTAAGCCGCCAGACCGTAAACGCCATCGAGGCCGGGCGCTTCGTCCCCTCGACGGTACTGGCACTGAAGATCGCCCGGATCTTCGGCAAACCCGTCGAACAGGTTTTCCAGCTCGAAGAGGGGGACTGACCGCGGAGACATACCGGCAGACAAGACACGAGGGGACGGTACCGCATGGTACCGTCCCCTTTGTTTTCACGGCAGGCGCTCCGTTCCGAACAGACCGTCCCCGTCTATGCGGCGTGACGCAGTTGCGAAAGCCCTATAACTTGATGTCGTAAATCTGGATCACGCCCTGCAACTTCCCTGCATCGTCGGTGACGAGCAGCGACGTGACCTTGTTACGGGTCATCATCTTCTCGGCCTCGATCAGTTTCTTATCCGCGGAGATGGTTTTCGGGTTGGGCGTGGCGATATCGGCGGCCTTGATATTGAAAAACTCGGCGCGGCGGCGCTCCATCGCACGGCGCACGTCGCCATCGGTCACGATGCCCTCGATCCTCTCGCCGTCGCAGATGATGATGAGCCCCAGCCCGCCCTTGCTGATGGCGTGGATCATATCCGTCGCCGAGCAGTCGGGCGCCACGACTGGGAGGTCGTGCGAACGCATCACGTTGCCCACGGTCATCAGCAGGCGCCGCCCGAGGCTGCCGCCCGGATGCAGGCGTGCGAAATCGACGCTCGTAAAGCCCCGCATCTGCATGAGCGACACGGCCAGCGCATCGCCCATGGCGATCTGCGCCGTGGTCGAGGTCGTCGGCGCGAGGTGCAGGATGCAGGCTTCCTCTTCGACGCTCACGTCGAGATGGATATCGGAATTCTTCGCCAGCGCCGATTCGGGGTTGCCCGTCATCGACACCAGCTTGTTGCCGTTGGAGTGGATGAAAGGCACGATCTTCAGGATTTCGTCGGTCTCGCCCGAATAGGAGAGCGCCAGCACGACGTCGTCCTTCGAGATCATCCCCAGATCGCCGTGGAAGGCCTCGCCGGGATGCAGGAAGAAACTCGGGGTTCCGGTCGAGGCCAGCGTCGCGGCGATCTTGCGCCCGACGAGCCCCGACTTGCCCATGCCGGTGACGATGCATTTGCCGCTGCATGCGAGGATCAGCTCCACGGCATCGGCGAAATTGTCACCCAAGGTCTCCTTCATGTGCTTGAGCGCCAGCATCTCGGTATTGATGGCCTTGCGGGCCAGGTCGAGGATCTGCGCTTTGGTGGTATCGGTCATTATAGCAAGGTTTTAATGAGATTCTCCAGATCGTCGAGTTGCAACATGTTGGGGCCGTCGCTCCTGGCGCAGTCGGGGCAGGGGTGCACTTCGAAGAAGAAGCCGTTGGCACCGAACGCCCGGGCCGCCCGGGCCATGGCCGGCACGAACTCGCGGTTGCCTCCCGTCGTACCGCCCGCACCGCCGGGACGCTGCACCGAATGGGTACAATCCATCACCACGGTCTGCGCGATGCGCAGCATGTCGGGGATATTGCGGAAATCGACCACCAGATTGTTGTAACCGTAGATATTGCCGCGTTCGGTGAGCCATATTTCCGAAGCCCCCGCATCGCGCGCCTTCTCATAGGGGTACTGCATGTCCAACCCCGAAAGGAACTGCGCCTTTTTGATATTCACGGTCTTGCCCGTCCTGGCCGCGGCGGTGAGCAGGTCGGTCTGCCGGCAGAGGAAGGCCGGGATCTGGATCACGTCGACGACCTCGCCCACGGGTGCGGCCTGCCACGCCTCGTGGATGTCGGTCAGCAGGCGCAGCCCCCACTTCGCCCGCACGTCGGCGAGCATACGCAACCCCTGTTCGAGTCCGGGGCCGCGGAACGAGGAGATCGAGGTGCGGTTGGCCTTGTCGAACGAGGCCTTGAAGATAATATCCGTCCCGAGGGCCTTGTTGATCGCCACGAGGCGTTCGGCCACGGTGTCGAGCAACTCGGCGGATTCGATGACGCAGGGGCCGGCGATGAATTTCATAGCTGTCATTTTATAAATTCCGGATGGTGTGACAAAAACTCCTCGGCACGTGCGAGGTCTTGGGGCGTGTCGATGCCGATGGTCTCGACGTCGGTGATGCCCACGCCGATCCTGTAGCCGTTTTCAAGCCAGCGGAGCTGCTCGAGCGACTCGGCCTTTTCGAGCGTGGACTGCGGCAGCGCCGTGACGGCACACAGCACCTCCGTGCGGAAGGCATAGAGGCCGAGGTGCTTGTAGAACGTATGGTGCGCAAGCCACTGCGAGCGTTCGACGCCGCGCAGGTAAGGGATGACCGAACGCGAAAAATAGATGGCCCGCGACTGCGCATCGAGCACCACCTTCGGCGAATTGGGGTTTTCCAGCGCGGCCAGGCCGTCCGCTTCGGCAAAGGGTTTCACGAGCGTGGCGATGTCCGTCGCGGGATCGTCGAAGCAGCGCTTCACGGCTTCGAGCTGCGACGCCCGGATGAAAGGCTCGTCGCCCTGCACGTTGACGACCACGTCGTAGGGCTTTCCCTGCCTGAGGTAGGCTTCCCAGCAGCGATCCGTGCCGCTCTTATGGTCTGCCGAGGTCATCTCGGCCTTGCCGCCGAACGCCACTACGGCATCGTAAATCCGCTCGTCGTCCGTGGCGACCACGGCATCGTCCAGTACGCCCGCCACCTGCTCGTAGACCCGCCGGATAACGGGTTTCCCGCCCAGCACGGCCAACGGTTTGGCCGGGAAGCGGGTCGACGCATACCGCGCCGGTATGATTGCGATAAATTTCATCGGCAGAGGAATTGATCCATAAAATTAAAAAAGTAAAAGGTGAAAAACAAAACTTTCCACCTTTTACTTCTTTCGGGCCGCTATATGAGCGCCTGTTTCAGCACTTCGTCGTTGGTCTTCACGTAATGGAAGGTCAGTCCGTCGATGTATTCGGGCTTGATCTCGGCGATGTCCTTGCGGTTCTCCTCCGAGAGGATCAGCTCGTTGATCCCGGCGCGTTTGGCCGCCAGAATCTTCTCCTTGACGCCGCCCACCGGCATCACACGGCCGCGGAGCGTCGTCTCGCCCGTCATGGCGATGCGATCCCGGACTTTCCGCCCCGTGTAGGTCGAAACGATCGAGGTCACCATCGTAATGCCGGCCGAAGGGCCGTCCTTCGGGATCGCACCCTCGGGGACATGGATGTTGATGTCGTTCTTCTCGAACAGTGCGGGGTCAATGCCCAGCTCCTTGCTGTGCGCCATCACCCACTCGTGGGCGATCGTAGCGGACTCCTTCATCACATCGCCCAGGTTACCCGTAAGGCTGACCTTGCCCTTGCCGGGCGTCAGCACCGACTCGATGTAGAGGATGTCGCCGCCGACCTCCGTCCAGGCCAGGCCCGTCACAACGCCTGTCATGCCGCCCACCTCGTACTCCTCCTTGAGGAACTTGGGCATGCCGAGGATCTTTTCGACCTCCCGGGCCGAAACCTCCGGGGCAAACACCTCGTCGAAGGCGATCTGCTTGGCACGGGCGCGGGCGATCTTGGCCAGCAACTTGTCGAGCGAGCGGACACCCGACTCGCGGGTATAGCCGGCGATGATGCCTTCGACTACCTCGGGGGCCATCGTGAGCTCCTGCTCCTTGATGCCGTGCGCCTCGCGCTGCTTGGGCAGCAGGTGGTCGAGGGCAATGCGCACCTTCTCCTCGATCAGGTAGCCGGGGATATTGATCATCTCCATGCGGTCGCGCAGCGCCGGTGCGATGTTGGCGATATTGTTGGCCGTGGCGATGAACAGCACTTTCGACAGGTCGTACTCCATGTCGATGTAGTTATCGTGGAAGGTGGTGTTCTGCTCCGGGTCGAGCACCTCGAGCAGCGCGCTCGACGGGTCGCCGTGGTTCGAAACGGTCACCTTGTCCACCTCGTCGAGGATGATGACCGGGTTCGACGAACCGCACCGCTTGATAGTCTGGATGATCCGTCCCGGCATGGCGCCGATGTAGGTGCGGCGATGCCCGCGGATTTCCGACTCGTCGTGCAGGCCGCCGAGCGAGATACGCCCGAACTTGCGGCCCAGCGCCGCCGCCACCGACTTGCCCAGCGAGGTCTTACCCACACCCGGAGGGCCGTAGAGGCAGAGTATCGGGGATTTGAGGTCGCCCTTGAGCTTGATGACGGCCAGGTGTTCGAGGATACGCTCCTTGACCTCCTCCAGCCCGAAATGGTCGCGGTCGAGCTGCTCGCGCGCGCAATTCAGATCGAGATTGTCCTTGGTTACCTCGTTCCACGGGAGTTCCAGCAGCAGTTGCAGGTAGGTCATCTGCACCGAATATTCGGCCACGGCGGGATTCAACCGCTCGACCTTCTGCAACTCTTTCTCGAAGGTTTCGCCGACCTCCTTGGGCCAGTTCTTCTTCTTGGCCTCCTCGCGCATCTTCTCGATGTCGGCATCGGCGCCGTCGCCCAGTTCGTCCTGGATCGTGCGCATCTGCTGCTGCAGGTAATAGTCGCGCTGCTGCTTGTCGATCTCCTGCTTCACGCGCTCCTGTATCTGGTTCTTCAGCTCGGCCAGCTGCTGTTCGCGGATCAGTATTTCGAGCAGCTTGCGGGCACGGGCCAGCAGGCCGGGGGCCTCCAGCAACGACTGGCGGTCTTCGTCCGTAAGCTCCATGTTCGAGCAGATGAAATTGATGATGCCGCGCTTGGAGTCGATGTTCTTGATGGCGAAGGCCGCCTCCTTGGGCATCGACGGCGAGACGTTGATGATGTTGAGCGCCACGTCGCGGATCGAATCCACGAGGGCCTCGAACTCGATGCTCTTCAGGTCGGGCGTCGTATCGCGCAGGGCGGTCACCCGGGCCCGGAAATAGGGCTCGGTCGTAATGTATTCGCGTATTTCGATCTTCTCCAGGCCGTTCAGGATCACCGTGAGGTTCCCGTTGGGCATTTCGAGGATTTTGATGATGCGCGCCGCGGTGCCGACCTTGTACATGTCGTCCGGCGCGGGGTCTTCGACGTCGCTCTCGCGCTGCAACACGGCGCCCAGGATGCCGCCTTCGGCATTCACGGCACGTACGAGGCTGATGCTCTTGTCGCGTCCCACGGTGATCGGGGTGATCGCACCGGGGAAGAGCACCGAACTGCGCAGCGTAAGGATCGGGATGATTTCCGGCACTTCGACCTCCTCGGCGACCTCGTCGCCGCCGGTCACGATCGGAATCACGTGGTGTTTGCCGTCGAGCAGCTCGGGAAGCAGGCTCGCATCTTCGACTTCGATGGTTTCGATTATCTTATCTTTTTTACTCATAGTTTACAGATACAAATATATAATGGTGCAAAGGTAACGATTTTTTATAGATATTTATTTTATCTTTGACAGAATGTTAATAACTTTGCAGGCCAAATAACGAAGCAAAACATTCACACCTTTATGCAAATCGCTGATAAATATTCGCCGCAGGAGATCGAACAGAAATGGTACGACTACTGGATCGACAACCGGCTGTTCCATTCGGAACCCGACGGACGCGAACCCTACACGATCGTCATCCCGCCGCCCAACGTGACCGGCATGCTCCACATGGGGCACATGCTCAACAACACGTTGCAGGACGTGCTGATCCGCCGTGCCCGCATGTCGGGCAAAAACGCCTGCTGGGTGCCGGGCATGGATCACGCGTCGATCGCCACGGAGGCGAAAGTCGTGGCGATGCTGCATGAAAAGGGCATCGAGAAGTCGTCGCTTTCGCGCGAGGAATTCCTCGAATACGCCTGGGAGTGGAAGGAAAAATACGGCGGCATGATCCTCAAGCAGCTGCGCAAGCTGGGCGCCTCGTGCGACTGGGAGCGCACCTGCTTCACGATGGACGAACCCCGCACCGAGAGCGTCATCAAGGTATTCTGCGACCTTTACGAGAAAGGCAAGATCTACCGCGGCGTACGCATGGTCAACTGGGATCCCGCGGCGCAGACGGCGCTGTCGGACGAAGAGGTGGTATTCAAGGAGTCGCACGGCAAGCTCTACTACCTGCGCTACCTGGTCGAAGGCTCGGACAAGGCGGTCATCGTCGCCACGACGCGCCCCGAAACGATCCTGGGCGACACGGCGCTGTGCGTCAACCCCAACGACCCGCGCTACGGCTGGCTGCCGGCCGGGGCGCGCGTCATCGTACCGCTGGTGAACCGCGCAATCCCCGTAATCCGCGACGAATACGTCGACATCGAGTTCGGTACGGGCGCGCTGAAAGTGACCCCGGCGCACGACGTGAACGACTACATGCTGGGCGAGAAATACAACCTCGAGGTGATCGACATCTTTAACGACGACGGCACGATCAACGACAAAGTGGGGCTGTACGTCGGCATGGATCGTTTCGACGTCCGCAGGAAGATCGAAGGCGACCTGGCGGCAGCCGGCCTGCTGGAGAAGACCGAGGATTATACCAACAACGTGGGCTATTCGGAGCGCACGGGCGTGGCCATCGAGCCGAAACTCTCGATGCAGTGGTTCCTCTCGATGGGACAGCTGGCCGAACCGGCGACGAAGGCCGTCATGGAGGACGCGATCCGCTTCGTGCCCGAAAAATACAAGAACACCTACCGCCACTGGATGGAGAACATCAAGGACTGGTGCATCTCGCGCCAGTTATGGTGGGGCCAGCGCATCCCGGCCTGGTACCTGCCCCAAGGCGGCTTCGTAGTGGCCCCGACGGCTGGGGAGGCGCTCGAAAAGGCGCGTGCGAAAACCGGCGACGCCTCGTTGCAGCCGTCCGACCTCAGACAGGACGACGACGTGCTGGACACGTGGTTCTCGTCGTGGCTGTGGCCGATTTCGGTCTTCGACGGCATCCGCAACCCCGGCAACAGGGAGATCAGCTACTACTACCCCACCAACGACCTGGTGACGGGCCCCGACATCATCTTCTTCTGGGTGGCGCGCATGATCATGGCGGGTTACGAATACCGCGGCGAAAAACCTTTCGGAAACGTCTATTTCACGGGCATCGTCCGCGACAAGATCGGCCGCAAGATGTCCAAGCAGCTGGGCAACTCGCCCGACCCGCTCGACCTGATCGCCAAATACGGCGCCGACGGTATGCGCATGGCGATGCTCATCTCCTCGTCGGCAGGCAACGACGTGATGTTCGACGAGGCGCTCTGCGAACAGGGACGCAACTTCGGCAACAAGATATGGAACGCCTACCGCCTGGTGAACGGCTGGTCGGCGGACGGCAATGCCGCACAGGACGAGAACAACCGTCTGGCGGTCGCATGGTTCCGCCAGACGCTCGGCGTCGCTTTGCGCCAGATCGCCGACGATTTCGGTTGCTACCGCATTTCGGAGGCGTTCAAGACGACCTACAAGCTCTTCTGGGACGATTTCAGCGGCCTGTACCTCGAGATGGTGAAACCCGCCTACGGGCAGCCGATCGACGCGCCGACGTTCGAAGCCACGCGCACGTTCTTCGACTCCCTGATGCGCGTGCTGCACCCCTTCATGCCCTTCGTGACGGAAGAGATCTGGCAAGACCTCGCCCCGCGCAAAGAAGGCGAGTCGATCACCGTCGCCCCGATGCCCCAGCCAGACGAAATCGACGGACAGTTGCTGGCGCGGTTCGAGCTGGCCAGGGAGGTGATCTCCTCGGTGCGTAACGTCCGCAACCAGAAGAACCTGCCGCAGAAGGAAGCGCTGACGCTCAAGGTGATCGCCGACGAAAACTACCCGGCCGAGTACGCCCCCGTGATGCGGAAAATGGCCAACCTGACGGCCATCGAGACGGTGACGGAGAAAGACCCGGCGGCCGCAGCGTTCATCGTCAAGACGACGCAGTACTTCGTGCCGATGGCGGGCAAAATCGACGCCGAAGCGGAACGACGCAAACTGACGGACGAACTGTCCTACCAGGAAGGGTTCCTCGCGAGCGTAATGAAAAAGCTCTCGAACGAGCGTTTCATGCAGTCGGCCCCCGAGAAGGTGGTGGCCAACGAACGCGCCAAGCAGGCCGACGCCGAGGCCAAGATCGCGGCCATCAAGGCGCAACTGGAAGCCCTTTCGTAAAAAGGACGGACATGCCTTGTCCCGAATTCCTGCGGGGTTCGGGACAGGTACTTTCCACCGCGGCCATGCCGCAGACGAACCATACCCGCACCGCAGGGCCGGGTTTAACGACAACACGATTTGCCGACAATCACCATATATACCGACGGCTCGGCGCTCGGGAACCCCGGGCCGGGAGGCTACGGCGCGGTACTCCTTTCGGGACAGCACCGCAAGGAGCTGTCGCAGGGATTCCGCCTGACGACCAACAACCGCATGGAGCTCATGGCTGTCTGCGTGGCACTCGAGGCGCTCAAGTTCGACGGGTCGGACGTCACCGTGTACTCCGATTCGAAATACGTCGTGGACGCCGTGACGAAAGGCTGGCTCTTCAGCTGGGTGAAAAAGCGGTTCGCCGGTAAGAAAAACCCCGACCTGTGGATGCGCTTCCTGCGCGTGTACCGGCATCACAACGTCCGCTTCGTCTGGGTCAAGGGGCATGCCGACACCGTGGAGAACAATCGCTGCGACCAACTGGCGGTCGCTGCCGCCAACGACAAGGCGCATTTACTGGAAGATACGGGTTACGAACCCTGAAAAGGGGCGGACAGCATGTCTGCCCCTTCGTTTTTTTCGGTTCTAAACTCCCCGGAACTTCGCACTTTTAAGCCGGGAATTCCGAATTTCACATTATTATTCCTATCTTTGTCACGATTATCACATAAACTGCAAATAATCCGCCCGTAATGTTTAAAATATACATGAGGCTTCTGGGTTTCGCCCGACCCATCCGCAAATACGCCATCCCCTATTTCTTCTACTCGCTCTTCTACGCACTGTTCAATTCGCTCACGTTCCTGCTGATCATGCCGATCCTCAAGACGATGTTCGATGCGGATTACACGTTCGTATACGTGGAGAAACTCCCCCCGCTGGCGTTCAACCAGGAATACCTGACGGCGCTGTTCAACTTCACCTATTCGCACCTGTTCAACGAATACAACCCCGAAAACGTCCTGCTGCTGCTGGCCATCGTCACCATCTTCGTGAGCCTGCTGAGCAACCTGTTCCGCTACATGGGCGCATGGACGGTCGAGAACATGCGCACGCGCACCCTGCAGCGCATGCGCAACGAGATGTTCTCCAAAGTCGTGGACATGAACGTGGGCTATTTCAGCGACCAGCGCAAGGGCGACATCATCTCGAAAATCACCTCGGACGTCGGCGTGGTGCAGTTCTGCATCACCAACACCTTGCAGGTGGCTTTCCGCGAACCGTTCCTCATCATCGGCTATACGGTCATGATGGTCGCCATCTCGTGGGAGCTGGCACTCTTCTCGGTGCTTTTCCTGCCCGTCGTGGCACTGATCATCGGCAGCATCGTCAAGCGCCTGCGCCATCCCGCACGCACAAGCCAGCAGCGCATGGGCGAACTGGTCTCGACACTCGACGAATCGCTCTCGGGCATCAAGGTCATCAAGAGCTACAATGCCACGGGCTACGTCAAGCAGAAGTTCTACGACCTGAGCGAAGACCTGGCGCGGCTGACCCTTTCGATGGCCCGCCGCCAGCAGCTGGCTTCGCCGATGAGCGAATTCCTGGGCATCTCGGCCGTAGGCGTCATCCTGGTATTCGGAGGTTCGCTCGTATTCAAGGACGCGCTCAGCCCCGAAGGCTTCATCGCCTTCATCGCCATGTTCTCGCAGATAACGCGCCCGGTGCGCACGTTCATCGACCAGTTCTCCAACATCAACCAGGGTATCGCCGCCGGCGAACGCATCTTCTCGATCATCGACGCCCAGAGCGAAATCCAGGACAAGCCCGGGGCGATCGAACTCGACGGGCTGAAAGACAAGATCGAATTCCGGGACATCCACTTCTCGTACGACGGCAGCCGCGAGGTGATCGAAGGCATCTCGTTCGAGATCAAGCGCGGCGAGACCGTGGCCCTGGTAGGCCCTTCGGGCGGAGGCAAGTCGACCCTCAGCGAACTCATACCGCGTTTCTACGACGTGAAGGCGGGCGACATCCTGATCGACGGGGTCTCGGTGCGCGACTACACGCAGGACAGCCTGCGCGCCCACATGAGCGTCGTGGCACAGGACACCGTGCTTTTCAACGACACCATCGAAGGCAACATCGCCATGGGCAAGGCCGGGGCCACGCACGACGAGATCGTCGAGGCGGCCCGGATCGCCAATGCCGACTGCTTCATACAGGAAGCACCCGAAGGCTACCAGACCAACATCGGCGACCGGGGCGTCAAACTCTCGGGAGGCCAGCGCCAGCGGCTTTCGATCGCACGCGCCGTGCTGAAAAACCCCGAGATACTGATCCTCGACGAGGCCACCTCGGCCCTCGACACGGAGAGCGAAAAACTCGTGCAGGATGCCCTCAACAAGCTGCTCGTCGGCCGCACATCGGTGGTTATCGCCCACCGCCTGTCGACGATTCACAACGCCGACAAGATCATCGTCGTCGACCACGGCCGCGTGGCCGAGCAGGGCACCCACACCGAACTGCTCGCCAAGGGCGGCATCTACGCCAAGCTGATCGAATTGCAGTCGTTCGACTAAAAATGCCGGCATGTACCGATGAGAGGCGAGAAGGAGAAGATGCTGGCGGGCGAATGGTTCGACCCGCATGACGCGGAGCTGACGGCCGACCGCGACCGTGCCACGCGCCTGATGCATCGCCTCAACGTCGAATGCTGCGGCCACGGCGACGACTACCGCACCACACTCGGGGAATTGTGCCCCAACGTCCGCGGGTTCATCCGCGAACCTTTCCACTGCGACTACGGCTACAACATCCACATGGGCGAAGGTTCCTTCGTCAATTTCGACTGCGTTTTCCTCGACCTGGCACCGATACGCATCGGCTGCGGGACGCTCATAGGCCCCAAAGTGCAGCTGCTCACGGCGCACCATCCGTTCGACGCCGCGACACGCGGGACGGCCCTCGAAGCAGGCAAGCCCATCGTCATCGGCGACCACTGCTGGCTGGGCGGCGGAGTGATCGTATGCCCGGGCGTCACGATCGGCGACAGGGCGGTCGTCGGGGCCGGGTCGGTCGTCACACGAGATATCCCCGCGGATTCGGTCGCAGCAGGCAACCCTGCACGTATCATCCGCCCGCTCTAAATATCCCCAGACATCCCATTGCACCATGTTCACACCCGACACCCCTAATTTCCAATCCCTGATGCTCATGCTGGACGCCGCCCACATGGGTTGGTGGAAAGCGGATTTCCAGGCCGGCGAACTGCATGTCTCCGAATATATTGCCAAGCTGCTGGGGCTCGACGGCGACAAAGTCCGGATCGGGCAACTGACACACCTGGTTCGCGAAGACTACCGGATGCCGATCCACAACGAATTCATGGCGCTCAAGGTCGACAGCAAATTCGACAGGACGTTCCCGATCGAACTTCCCGAGGGCGAAGTCTGGCTCCACGCCCAGCTCGTCGGACGGCAGACCGACCCCGCAACGGGTACGCACCTTTTCGGCTACATGCAGCGCGTCCCCGTGCACGACCGGCGCGAAGCAGAAATCCTGACGCTCGAAAACAACTACCACACGGTCGTAAAGGAAAACAAGCATATGGACGTGCTGCTCGACCACCTGCCGATCGGATATTTCCGCATCCGGCTGCTTTACGACAGCGACGGACGCGCCATCGACTACCTTTTTCTCTCGGTCAACCGCGCGGCGCAGCAAATCGTGGGGATAGAACCGGACGCATATATAGGCAAGACGGCACGCGAGACCGGGCACCCCGTCGATGCCCATATCGACAAACTCGCGCACATCCGCCTCGGCAATTACAAGACCGACGAATGGTTCGCAAAAAAAACCAGGCGCCATTGCCGCAGTTTCCTGTACAATACGCCCAACGACGGAAGCGAGATTGTGATCCTGATCCTCGACATCACCGACGCCATAACGGCACACAAGGCACTGGACGAGCAGGAAAAACTGCTGCGCAACATCATCCAGAACGCCCCCGTCGGCATCGAGATCTACAACGACCGGGGACGGCTCATCGACATCAACACCTGCGACCTGGAGATGTTCGGGGTGAAAGATCCGGGCAAAATACGCGGGCTCAACCTGTTCGACAACCCTAATTTCCCGGAGGAGACGAAAATCCGCATCTAGCACGGCGAAAGTGCGGATTTCACCGCCCGTTACGAATTCGGAAAACTCGGCGGCTACTACGAAAGCACGCGCCCGGGGCATTTCGACTGGACGGGGCGCATACGCTGCCTGTACGACGACCGGGGCGAACTCACCCACTACCTGCTCATCAATATCGACAACACCGAGTTGCGGAAGATCCAGAACCGGGTTTCGGAGTTCGAAGCCCTGTTCCGCATCATCTCCGAATATGCCCAGGTAGGATATGCCAACTACAACCTCTACAACAAAGAGGGCTATGCGCAAAACGTATGGCTGCGCAACTACGGGGAGGCCGACTCGGCGCAGATCGTCGACGTGATCGGCAAATACCGCCACATCCACCCCGAAGACCGCAAGCCCCTGCTCGACCTGCTGACCCGCTTCTCCGCGGGTGAAGTGCAGTCGGCAACGGCCATCTGCCGCGTGCAGCACGACGACGGACGGAAAACATGGATCAAAACCCACCTCATCTGCCGGGACTACCGCCCCGGCGAACAGGTCATCGACATGCTGGGGATCAATTACGACATCACGGCACTCAAGCAGACCGAACAGGAGCTGATCGCCGCCAAGGAGCGCGCCGAAGAGTCCAACAAGCTCAAATCGGCCTTCCTGGCCAACATGAGCCACGAAATTCGCACGCCGCTCAACGCGATCGTAGGCTTTTCGGAACTGATGGCTACGGAGGCCGATCCCGACCAGCGCAAAGAATTCGCCGACCTGATCCTGGTAAATAACACCCTGTTGTTGCAAATCATCTCCGACGTACTCGACCTGGCCCGGATCGAATCGGGACGCATAGAGATCGTCCGTACGAAATTCGACGCCCGCGATTTATGCCGCGAGGTGGCCGAGACATTCCGCCTGCAAGTCGCCGAAGGGGTCGTCCTGCGGCTGGAAGACAGCCTGCCCCGGCTCCAGCTCGAGGATTACAAGCAGGGACTGCACCAGATACTCGGCAATTTCGTACGCAATGCCGTGAAATTCACGACAAAAGGTTCGATAACGATCGGGTTCTCGCAACGCCCCGGATGGGTACGGTTCTACGTCCGCGATACGGGCATCGGCATCCCCGAGGAGGAACGCGCCAAGATTTTCGACCGGTTCTACAAGGTCGACACCTTCACGCAGGGCACCGGGCTCGGGCTGCCGATCTGCAAGAACATCGCCGAACAGCTCGGCGGCCGTATCGGCGTCGATTCCGCCGTCGGCGCGGGGTCGTGCTTCTGGGTCGAAATCCCGGCCGGAAAATAGCCCGCTCCGGGCAGATGCCGCCACGGACGGAATAGGTGCAATTTTGCACGCTTTTCAAATCTTTTTTATATCTTTGCAAGTTGTCGGAAAAAGAGGAATCTTTCCGGCACTTCCGGCCATGCCGGCGTACGACCCCGAACGAAATAAAAAACACATATACCATGAAATTCAATGAGTATAAAGGCCTCGACCTGGCCCAGATAGCCGCCGACGTGCTCGGCGAATGGGACGCCCGCGACACATTCCACAAGAGCATCACCACGCGCGAGGGGCACCCCGCGTTCGTATTCTACGAAGGCCCCCCGTCGGCCAACGGGATGCCCGGCATCCACCATGTCATGGCCCGCACGATCAAGGACGTCTTTTGCCGCTACAAGACACAGCAAGGGTATCTCGTGCACCGCAAGGCGGGCTGGGACACGCACGGGCTTCCCGTGGAGCTGGGCGTCGAAAAGAAGCTCGGCATCACCAAGGAAGACATCGGCAGGAAGATTTCGATCGAGGAGTACAACCGCACCTGCCGCGAGGCGGTGATGGAGTTCACGGGCAAGTGGGAGGACCTCACGCGCAAGATGGGCTATTGGGTCAACATGGACGACCCGTACATCACCTACGACAACAAATACATCGAGACGCTGTGGTGGCTCCTGAAGCAG
>ENA-UEOO01000252-UEOO01000252.1-human-gut-metagenome-genome-assembly--contig:-NODE-252-length-20155-cov-5.513697_pt1 | contig 20155 bp, 18 predicted proteins | sample MGYA00242888_ERZ507892 | MGnify/ENA primary metagenome ERZ507892 (study PRJEB26167, sample SAMN06115415) | human gut metagenome | host: Homo sapiens | place: China:Sichuan | collected 2015-02-04...
GTGAGGATGAGTGCGCCATCGTGGAGCACGCCTTCCAAGAGGATTATGTGCATGTAGAGTTGGCGACATCGTATTGCTCGACGTTACTCCTCTGACTCTCGGTATCGAGACAATGGGTGGCGTGATGACAAAGCTTATCGACGCTAACACAACTATCCCTGCTAAGAAGAGCGAGGTATTCTCAACAGCCGTTGACAACCAGACAGCCGTAACAATCCACGTGCTTCAGGGTGAGCGTCCTATGGCAGCTCAGAACAAGTCAATCGGTCAGTTCAACCTTGAGGGTATCGCACCGGCACGTCGTGGCGTTCCTCAGATTGAGGTAACCTTCGATATCGACGCCAACGGTATCCTCAATGTATCTGCAAAGGATAAGGCAACAGGCAAGGAGCAGGCCATCCGCATCGAGGCTTCTTCTGGTCTTAGCAAGGAGGAAATCGAGCGTATGAAGGCAGAGGCAGAGCAGAACGCTGCTTCTGATAAGGCAGAGCGCGAGAAGATTGATAAGCTCAATCAGGCTGACTCAATGATCTTCACAACCGAGAACTTCCTCAAGGACAACGGTGACAAGATTCCTGCTGACAAGAAGCCGGGCATCGAGCAGGCTCTCCAGCAGCTCAAGGACGCTCACAAGGCAGCAGACGTTGCAGCCATCGACGCAGCCATCGCCTACCTCAACAACGTAATGCAGGCCGCTTCTGCCCAGATGTATCAGGGTGGTGCACAGTCTGGCGCTGACGCTCAGGCAGGTGCTGGCGCACAGCAGCAGGCTGGTGGCGACGCAAAGGGCGACGACACAATCCAGGACGCAGATTTCGAGGAGGTGAAGTAAGTATAGATAAACATCTATAATAATAAATAGCTAAATAGGGTGTAACTCAATGAGTTGCGCCCTATTTTTGTTTTTAACACTTGTGGATGACTATGCTTGTTTCTCGTTATTTTATTGTATATTTGTACCATATTTGTAACGCAACAAAATAGTAGATAATGTGCAACAAAAGTACTCTTTCTACGTTATTATATAGAAAAGGCAATAAATATGGCAACATCGAAATTTCAAATAATACGCAAGTGTCAGGTGTGTGGCGAGGAATTTATGGCTAAGACTATAGAGTCCTGGTTCTGCTCGCCTAAATGTTCCAAAACTGCATGGAAGCGCAAGCATGACGAGGAGGAAAGGAACAAACTTCTTGACAAGGTAGTCAAGACCATTCCAAAGGAACAAGACTACATAAAGGTGACGGAAGCATACGCCTTGTTTGGCATCAGCCGTTTCACTCTTTACAGGCTTATACGCAAAGGACAGATTTCTCACATCAATCTCGGTACAAACCAAATACGAGTGAGCAAAGAGGAACTTATGAAACTCTATCCTCTCCGACCAAAGGCAACAGACAAGCCTAAGCAAGTGAAAAAACTATACAGCCTCGAGCCCAAGGACTGTTATACTATTGGAGAGATAAGCAAGAAGTATAAGGTCAATGACAGTACGGTGTATGCACATATACGCAAGTACTCCATCCCCACACGACAGATAGGCAACTATGTGTATGTACCCAAGAAAGAAATCGACAACCTATATAAAGGAGCAAAACAATGAAGAAAGCATTATCCCATACACGAGTGACGGTGAAACTCCGCAAATCGGAATATCACGATGAATGGTATCTGTACATAGAGGCTTATCCTGTGTTCCAATCGGGCAAGGACAAGCCACAACGATTGCGTGAGTATCTGAACCGCACGATAACTACTCCTGTATTCGACAAATCACGCAATGCTCGAACAGGTGCCGATGGCAAGACCACTTATAAGCCCAAGCGAGATTTGAATGGCATAATCGTATGCAAGTCGCAACTTGACCAAGAAGCGTGTATCTATGCCGACAAGGTAAGGAGTATGCGCCAAAAGGAATACGATAACGCTTCACTCTATTCGGCAGAGGAAACCGAACAAGCAGAACAGCTTGAACGTTCACGCTGCAACTTCATTGAATACTTTGCCAATGTAGCCGACACTCGCCATGCCAATAGTTCAGACTCTATTATCGTTAACTGGAGGCGTGTAGGCGAGTTGTTGAAGATATTTGCCAAAGGCGATACTATCTTGTTTGCAGACATTGACATGAAATTAGTAGAATCGTTCCGTCGCTTTTTGATGACTGCACCACAAGGAGGTAATAAGTCGGGCACAATTTCGCAGAACACAGCTTCCACTTACTTTGCCATTTTCAAAGCTGGACTGAAACAGGCTTTCATTGACGGCTACCTCACTATTGATATATCGGCAAAGGTAAAAGGTATACAAGAACAGGAAAGCCGAAGGGAATACTTGACTGTGGAAGAACTGAATCGTTTGGCGCAAACACCATGCGACCCATTATTGAAACGTGCAGCTTTATTCTCCGCTCTTACAGGCATTCGCCATTGTGACATTCAAAAGTTGAAGTGGTCGGAAGTGGAAATGTTTAACGGCAATTACCGCTTGAATTTCACGCAACAGAAGACAAAGGGTGTAGAGTATATGCCAATTTCAGAGCAAGCATTTCAACTTTGTGGCGAAAGACAGGACGGAGATTTGCTTGTATTTGCAGGGTTGCCAGCTCCATCTTGGATAAATCGTCCTATCAAAAGATGGGTTGAAGCAGCTGGCATAAAGAAGCATATCTCTTTCCATTGCTTCAGACACTCGTATGCTACGCTCCAGCTGGCGGGCGGTACAGACATCTATACCGTCAGCAAAATGCTTGGTCATACCAATGTACGCACAACACAAATCTACGCAAAAGTTGTTGATGCAAAGAAAGAGAATGCCACAAAGAGAATAACTTTGGACTTGCCTCCTACTGATACAAATCAAACAGCCGAATAGGGATAATTTACACCTTTTATATATAGCCATCCACACGCATTGTTGTGGGTGGCTTTTCTTTTTTTATGAGGTCGTTTCAACCGAACCCATAAAAAGTGATGGACTTCTTACAAGGGGTACGGTTGAAACGACACCCTTATAACAATTGGCTTATGTAACCACAAGGATATGATTACAAATCATACCCTTTGTGCTTTGTTCCTACTATGGAGTGATTTGAAGTCACCCCATATATCCATAAAGACCAATAAGAACACATACGATTATATCTTATGATAGCCTTATGATGTACTAATGACATACCGCATAGTCGAAACAAAATGATAATGACGATTATCATAACACATTCTGATAATCAATAACTTTTGTATATGATGATTATGTTTCGATGATGATTGTTTATGTGATGTCTTTCAGCATAAAATCAGCATTCAAAATCCATGTTATTTTGCACTCAAATCAAACAATAAAATCAATGAACGACATGACAGAAAAGAACATTACATTTGAGGATTTGCCCAAGGCAATGACATGGTTGATGGATAAGTTGAACGAGCTTACATCAAAGGTTGACAGTATCAATAACCAAAGCGCACAACCACAGACGGATCAGTGGATGAACTTGAAAGAGTTGTGTGAGTACCTCCCCAATCACCCTGCCGAACAAACTGTTTATGGTTGGACGAGTTGCCACCAGATACCTTTTCACAAACGAGGTAAACGCATCATGTTTCTCAAATCGGAGATTGACACTTGGCTGCATGACGGCAAGATTAAGTCGCAAAAGGAATTGGAAGCAGAAGCTGCTCTGTTCCTCAAATCAAAACGTAACCACAGATTCTAATGGATGCACTTGAATTATGCAACAGTTTAAGAATGGAGTTTGAAGGTGTCTATGAGAACAAGATTCCTTTGGATGCACTTCCTGTAAAGTTACAGGATATGGTTCTCGCATTGGCTCGTCAAGAAAACTACTCCATAGAATATACACTTGCCTCATTGTTGGTTGCCGCTTCAACGGCTATCGGCAACGCTGTGAACATTTGTATTCGTGGCGGTTGGATAAGCAATGCTGCCATGTATATGATATTGGTTGGACGACCCGGCATGGGCAAGACACCACCTCTTGACTTTGCCTTTCGCCCAATCCGCAAGCATGATGCTAAAGCTATCCGTAAGTTTAAGGATGAAATGGAACTCTATAATGAGGCTTTGGAACGACAACGAGGTAAGAAAGAGGATAGTGGAACACTTCCACCCAAACCAATATTGCGCAGAACCATTATATCCGATTTCACACCAGAAGCCTTGATTCGTGCGCATGACGACAATAAGCGAGGAGTAGTATTGTATGTGGATGAAATCATGGGTATGTTCAATGCCGTAAACCAATATAGCAAAGGACAGTTGATAGAACAACTTCTGACAGCGTTCAGTGGTAAGGCATTGGATGTGTCACGTTGCAGTATGCCAGTTCCCATTCACATAGAAAATCCGTTTATAAACATTGTAGGCACCATGCAGACCATACGAATGCATGAACTGATAGAAAAAGGTTATAAAGCCAACGGTTTCTTAGACCGCTTCTTGTTTGTCTATCCTACTTCGCAGAAAATCGCAGATTGGGCGGATGACGAACCGTCAAGTTTCTCCTCTTTTGACAACTATGCTACAATGTGGAAGAGTGTTATAGACAAGATATTGGCTTTGCCTTATTCTCTCAATGAAGATGATGATGCAGTACAGAATGTATTGAAATTCTCAAAAGAAGCCAGCGATTACTTTACAGCATGGCGCAATGCGGCAATCGGAGTAGTCAACAAGATAAAGGATGACGCACTGGTAGATAGTCGCATTATGAAGACACCGATGTTGGCAGCACGACTTGCATTGGTTGTTCAAATCTTGCGATGGGCTTGTGGTGAGGTTCATAAGGACTATGTTGACATAGACTCCACCAAAGCAGCCATTCGGTTGAGTGATTATTTTGAGAACTGTTATACTGCCATTCAAAAGTTCATGGTGATGGATGGCATTGAGCCACAGAAGAAAGAATTTCTCAACAATGTGGGTAAGACATTCACAACTGCTGATGCCATTCAAGCAGGAAAGGAAGTCGGCTTGTCGGAAAGGTCGGTTATGTATGCCTTAGTCGGTCTTGCAAGCGACAATATAATCAAGAAAGTAAAACGAGGAGAATACGAGAAACTGCAATAGTGGTATTTGCTTTGCACCTTGCAGTTATTGCAGTTTGCAGTTCTTCTTTCATGTTCCACTGAAAGCAATTATTATGGCAGAGTATAGATTTGTACTGCAAAAATACAAACGTGGCAACAAGATTACTTGCCCCAACTGTGGCAAGAAGCGTTGTTTTGTCAGGTACATTGACACAGAAGGCAAGATACACTTTCCCGGCTATGTGGGTAGATGTGACCATGAACATTCATGCCAATATCATTACAAGCCGTCTGACTACTTCAAGGATAATCCCATGTCTGTTGAAAACATGGATCGGGGAAACCGTATAACAAAGGTAGTGCAACAAGAGCAACCGACCTCTTATATTGATAATGAATTGATGGAACGGACTCTATCCAATTATAGCATAAACCCTCTGTTCGTTTTCTTGACTGGTATCATCGGTAAAGAGGAAACAGAGCGCATATTCCAACTATACAAAGTCGGCACATCAAAAAAGTGGAATGGTGCTACTGTTTACTGGCAAATAGACTGGCAAGGACGAGTGAGGTCAGGCAAAGTAATGCTTTACAATTCGTCTGATGGTCATAGAGTGAAAGAACCTCATAGTTATGTTAGTTGGGTGCATAGTGAACTTCACTTGGAAAACTTCAACATGAAGCAATGTTTGTTTGGCGAACACCTCTTGCTGCAATATCCAACCAAGCCTGTTGCAATAGTAGAGAGTGAAAAGTCTGCCTTGATAGCCGCTCACTTCATGTCCGATTTTATATGGTTGGCAACAGGTGGCATACATGGTTGTTTCAAGGAAGAAAGCATAAAAGTGTTGAAGAACCGCTCCGTTATGTTGTGTCCTGACTTGGGTGCGTTTGAGGCATGGAAAGCCAAAATGCCTATACTTTCTGCTGTATGTAGCAAAGTTGTTATCAGTGAACACTTGGAACTTGCGGCTACAGAAGAACAACGCAAAAGAGGATTGGATATTGCCGATTTTCTGCTCATGACAGAAACACCAGTAATGGCTCTTCAACGAATGATAAAGCATAATCCTTGCCTCGGCACATTGGTAGAACGATTGCAATTAGAAGTAGTAGGTTTTTACAACGCTGAAAGCAAGACTATACAATAATGTGACTTGAAACAATAACAAACAAAGGGAAGAAAAGGAAGAGGTTGTGCCAGATGCTTTATTGGTAGCGTTGCAAGAAATGCCAATGTCGTACAAATCAGCGAGGCTTATTCATACGGCAGTGGCTTCTTGCAGTACTCGCAAGCTCGCACCGAGGCCTTTTCTATTCCCTAATATCAACAATTATAAACACCATTTTATGGCAACAGCAAAGAATAATACAACACCTAAACGCACGGAGCGTTTGGAGGTCAGAGTAACTTCCGACGAATATAACCGAGTGGCAGAACTTGCCAATACCTGTGGCTTGACGGTCAGTAACTACGTTCGTAAATGTGTATTGGGGCAACACCCCAAACAAAGATTGACTGACCGAGAAATTGAAGCGTTGTGCAGTTTGGCTGATGCACGTGGCGATTTGATTAGAATTGTCAGAGCAGTCAAGAGTATTCAGAGCGACAAACGAGGTCTGTATTTTCACAACACCAAGTTTGTTGAAGAATGGATGAAAGCAGCCATTCCACTTATAACTCGCTGGGGTGACATTAAAGATTATCTGACATTATAAACATTGAGAGTATATGATAGCAAAGGCAAGAGCAATATCACATGGTGCCAACTCCATGCGATATGTAGTAAACAAAGACAAGTCGGACATTATCAAGTTACATCTATTGCCCGACAATGTAGCTGCCGAGTCTTTATGGTCAAGAATGCTATTGCATCAAGCTAAGTTCATGGGTGGGTGTTCCAAGGCAATCAAGAACAACATGATTAGAATTGAGGTATCGCCAACAATGGAAGAAACCAAAGGCTGGACTAATGCAGATTGGAAAAAACTTGCAGACGATTTCATTCAAGAGTTTGACTCCATTGATTTATCTGAGAAAACAAAACGTGCAAAAGACAAACACACCAATCTCCGCAACAGTCAATATGTAGTGTCACTTCACCGTGACAGTAAGAGTGGCATTTTGCATCTTCACATTGATGCCAACCGTATAGACAATGACGGCAATATCAACAATGACCACAATATCCATATAAGGGCAATGGTTGCTGCCAATAATATTGCAAAACGCAGAGGTTGGGTACAAGCATCCGACATTTCAATACAGAACAAGCAGGAGATAACCAATGCTTGTATGGATGCCCTCCGTTCTATGGATAGGTTTGATTGGAATGATTATGTGGAGCGACTAAAAAAATGCGGCTACGATGTGATGCTGCAAAAGGACTCACAAGATGTTGTCCGTGGATATTCCATAAAGAAGGGCAACTCCACTTATAAATCTTCGTCCCTTGGTAAAGGCAGGAACCTTATGCCATCGAAGATAGAAGCGACATGGAATGAACTGCACAAAGAAGTTCTCCAAAAAGAAAATGCAGACATATATAATCATTGGAAGAATACATACGAAGAACTGCAAACTGCAAATAATGCAAGGTGCAGAAACTGCAACGAGTACCAATCTCAAACATTGGTACACCATTCCATCAACTGGAATTATTGTGACTATGAAATAGATATTCCATCAAATGCAAACGAAATTCTTATGCAAGAGGCCTCGTTATCAGAGAACAACGTATTCGCCACTATCAATGATTTGCAGCAAACAGCCGTTCTTCTTTTCGCTGGCTATCTTGATGCAGCTACGCAGATGTCAGAATCTTCTGGCGGTGGTGGCAGCACTCCCGATGGTTGGGGAAGAGACAAGGATGAAGATGATTTGGAATGGGCAAGACGATGCGCACGAATGGCAAGCCACATGTGCCGTCCGACTATCAAAAGAGGAAACAGGCGATGAACACCAATACAATTTTACGATATGAGAACATCAAAGAATGACAAAGTTGACATTTCCGCTCTAATGCAGAGTGTTGATAATTCAGAAATACAGAATACAGAGACTGACAAAATAGCCAAACTCATAGATGCAACAACTCAGTTGAATAAATGCTTGTTGTCTGTTGTAGAGCAACTAAAGGACATCACTTCGCAGCCAATAGAATTGTCTGTCAAGCAATCTGACATTGATCAATTTCGCCTTGTGAAGAATGGATACATCCAAGAAGAAACGGAGCTTTTGAAAAAACACGTTGCAGAACAATTAGCCATGATAAAGGCTCATGAGCAGCGTATTTGCGAAGTTTGTAAGCGAGGCGAAGGGATATGGCTGTCTAACTTTTGGATGAAAGTGCTACTTATTATTTGGTTTGCTTCTATCGGCATCGCCTTTTTGTATGCTATCGGCAGAGGGTAAGCCTTTGCCGATAAATGATAATTTACCGTGGCTTGACCGTTCATTAACAATGGCAAGAGCTCGTCTCGCTGCTTAGTTAGTATTGCTATCTCAGACAACAATTCAGCCTGTTGCTTTTGTATCTTCTCTATCAAGCAACCATATTTCTGTACAACGCCTTGTTCATAGCCTACTTTGAAAGCCATTAAAACATCTGGTGATACACGTCGTTGACTATGTGAGGTGCCAGTTGCAGCCTGTGAACAATAGGCTATAAATTTTGGTGATTTTATAACCGAATAAATATAGCCAGATTCGGATTCGTTATTTGGATTAAGTACGACAAACTCGGTAGAGCCAATCATATTAGTGCCTTTGGGAACCCAAACTACACGATTAAACCAAGGATTCAGTTTTGAAACAAGCAATTGCCCTTTTTGAAGAACAAATTTATCACTTTTAATATCACTACCATTGTCCAGAGAATATGAACCGCAAGCATCAAAAGAAGGAATGCTGAAATGCTGATATACTTCATTTTCAACAGGAGTTATAGCATTTCTACTTGTTAACGCCAAATCTTTCAATGAAACTCCACTCCATCCCTGCGGTATTTCACGCTTCAGCTTATCATTCCACACCATAGCCCCTCCACTTGATTTATACGGTTTTCCCTCCTCGTTCGGAAAGTCAAACTGCACAAACCAATAGTCGTAGAGTTGCTTTGCCATCGCCTCTAAATTATCATTTATCGGTGTTGTTTCTTTCTTTCCTTATATTATATAGAGACCAATACAAGTTTTATGACATGAAAGAAACAATTATACAAGCCGTTTTAGACGGTATGCGAGCGGTTCTGACTGACAATCAGTTGGAATTGCTGACAGATGTGACCCGAAAGGCTCTGTCTGAGTGTGAGATTACGCCAAAGGCAACAGTGGATGAGCAGCGTAACAAGGAAAACGCTGAGCTTCTTGGGGCTTTTATATCCTCAAAGAAAGTGGAAGGTTGTTCGGACAAGACTATCCACTATTATAAGTCTTCCATAGAGAAGCTGATAACAACCGTGAAAAAGAATGTATGCGACATTGCGACCAACGACATTCGTTGTTATCTCGCTGACCAACAGGAACAACGAGGACTGAGCAAGGTTACTATTGACAATTTGCGCCGTATATATTCCAGTTTCTTCTCTTGGTTGGAAGACGAGGACTATATCACCAAAAGCCCTGTGCGCAGAATCCATAAGGTACGCACAGATGCTTTGGTGAAAGAGGTGCTTACTGACGAGAATATCGAAGTATTGCGTGATAGTTGCCAAGAATTGCGTGATATTGCTATGATTGACTTGCTACTTAGTACTGGTATGCGTGTGGGCGAGTTGGTGAAAATCAATCGTGAAGACATTGACTTTCAAGAACGCCAATGTGTAGTGTTTGGCAAGGGCAATAAAGAACGTGAAGTGTATTTCAACGCAAGGACTAAAATCCACCTCAAAAAGTATTTGGAGCAACGCACGGACACTAATCCTGCATTGTTTGTAAGTCTGCATGAACCACACACACGGCTAACCATTAGTGGCGTGGAAGTGCGTTTGCGCCAACTCGGGAAACGAGTAAACCTCAACAAGGTACACCCACACAAATTCCGTAGAACATTGGCAACAATGGCTATTGACAAGGGTATGCCGATAGAACAAGTGCAAAAGATGTTGGGACACGTGAAGATTGACACAACGCTGCATTACGCTATGGTAAATCAGACAAATGTAAAGATAGCACACCGCAAATTCCTTAATTAAGGTTTACAAATTATAGATTCTGCTTGATTTTGAGTACCTTTGCATCACAAAATGAAAGCAAGCAGAATATGAAAATGACAAAATATAAGCTGGGCGAACTGGTAGAGGTTACTCGTGGTGCAAGTCTCTCTGGTCAGTTTTACGCAGAGGAGGGGAAACTAATACGTTTAACCCTTGGAAATTTCAATATGAATGGAGGTGGATTCAAAGAAAACACTTCCAAGACGGATTTGTATTTTACTGGTACAGTTCGTGACGAGTTTATACTTAACAAAGGTGACATTATCACACCTCTTACAGAGCAATCGCTTGGATTGTTGGGAACAACTGCACGTATTCCCGAAAGTGGCAAGTATATTCAAAGTCAAGATGTAGCCCTTGTAAGATGCAAAGAGGGACTTCTTGACCCTAATTTTTGCTACTATTTAATTTCTTCGTCTATTGTGAGACAACAATTAAGTGCTGCTGCCCAACAAACGAAAATACGCCATACTTCTCCCGAAAAAATCAAAGACTGTACCGTTTGGGTGCCAGATTTTTATACTCAGAAGAATATAGGGCGTATTCTCACTGATATAGACAATAAAATTGCTATCAATCGTCGGATAAATGATAATTTAGAAGCGATGGCAAAGCAGCTCTACGACTATTGGTTTGTGCAGTTTGACTTCCCGAACGAGGAGGGCAAACCGTATAAATCAAGTGGCGGAGCTATGGTGTGGAATGAGAAGCTGAAGCGTGAGATACCGCAAGGTTGGGATAGTTCTATGTTGCAATCAATCTGTACAATAAAAAGAGGAGCATCACCACGTCCTATAGATGATTTTATGGATGAAAGTCATAAAGGTATGCCGTGGGTGAAAATCTCGGATGCAACAAATTCAAACTCACCATTTATGACCAATATTAAAGAACATATTATTCTTGATGGTGTTCCCAAAAGTGTAAAAGTTATACCAAACACATTGATTGTATCTAACAGTGCTACACCTGGTATTCCTAAGTTTATACAAATAGAAGCATGTGTTCATGACGGATGGTTGGTTTTGACAGATTATCAAGAAATTTATAAATACTATCTGTATTATGTTATAAAGATGATAAGGCACAACCTCTTACATATAGCTTCTGGAAGTATTTTCAAAAATCTTAAAACAGATTATTTGAAAGAGTTTATTTGCATAACACCAAGTACAGAGATTTTATCAAAATACCACAATTTGGTAAAACCAATCATGCAAGAAATATTACTTTTACAACGAGACACAGAAGTCCTCACTAAGCAGCGTGACGAACTTTTACCTCTCTTAATGAACGGTCAAGCATCAGTAAATTATCATTTATCTGCTTGTTGAGTTCAATCTTACGGTCAATGTCAGCCAACACCTTTCCAATGGTATGCTGTTCTTCTACAGATGGGAGCAATACAGGTATATTGCCTATTGTATCATTGGAAAGGGTGTAACGCTGACCACTGCCAGAAGCATTGTTTTCAAAATACTTCTGAATGTAGCGAGTGTGCATGAAGGCATTCAGATATTTCCCGTCAACGACAGCAGGGTTAGGAGTAATCAAGGCACAATGATAACCAAGAACGACATTCTCGAAGTCGTCAGCGATATAAGTGGCAACACCTATATCGTCCCTTGTTTCACTATCCTTTGTGATGGCTACCATACCTTTGCCTATTGAGCACTTGTTAATCTCGGTTTGTTTGGCTGATGCTGCCATAAACGACTTTGCTTTTTCTTTAGTGATAGCCCAGTTGTAATAGACATCAACAAAGTTGCACAGACGCACAGGCGTTTCACCTTCTATTGTTTTCTTGTCGACACCGCTAATCTCAATTTTAGCGATGTCGGCAAGTTTGTATTTTTTTAGTTCCATTTATTTCTATATATATTATGACTGTTTCCAAAATGGAAATAGTCATGAATTACTCTTTATCCGTTTCTGATTTTTCAAGTTCTTCCTCTATTTCCTCAATCTGTGGCAAAGCCGATGCAACATCAGCAAAGAGTTTTTCGGTTTCGTATTGTGCTATACCCATTGGTTGGGTAATGCCACGAAGTGAAAATTCGGCTTTCTTATTGCTCTTGGTTCGGCAGAGAAGTAAGCCTATGGTAGGTTTGTCTTCTGGGGATTTTACAATGTCATCAACGGCAGAAATATAGAAATTCAGTTTGCTCACGAACTCTGGTTTGAACTCCACAGCTTTTAGTTCCACCACAACATAGCAATGCAATTTGAGATGGTACATTAGCAAGTCGATATAGTAATCATCACCATCAACCGATATGTGATATTGTCTGCCTATGTATGCAAAGCCACGCCCCATTTCAAGTAGGAAATCGGTAATCTTGCTTGTCAATGACTTTTCAATATCCAGTTCATTTTGCAATGCGACTGTTCCGATGAACGAGAAATTATAAGGGTCTTTGAATATGTAGCGAGCCAAGTCTGATTGAGGAGGTGGTAATGTCTGCTCAAAGTTGTTGATTGCATGACCTTTTGCATGGATATATCCATTGTCTATTTGCAAAAGCATCACATCACGGCTCCACCCATTCTGTGCTGTTTCTGTTATATAGTAGGCACGCTCTGCTTTGTCTTTCACCTTGGGCAGCAATGAAATATGATGATACCAAGATATCTGTGCAAGCGGTACTTGCACAAATTCCCTGCCTTCATTCTCTAATTCTGCAAGTGTCGCTTGCAGAATTGGCAACTCCTTTAATTCTGCAAGTGGCACTTGCAGAATTGGGAAATCGGGATATGCTGACGCAAAGCGTTTCATATATCGCAAATTACGTACAGAATAGCCACGATCATCTGGATAGCGAGAGATTAAATCCTTCGACAGTTGCTCTATAACCTGTTTGCCCCAACCTTCCTGCTCCTGTTTCTGCAATATACTTTTGCCAATGTTCCAATACAGGGTCAAAGTTCCCACATTCACATTAAGAGCCGTATGGAGTTTGGCAGTATCAATTAGGTGCTCAATATCTTTACGCCATTGGGCATAACCATTTGGCAATAACGTGTTGCTTCCCCTGATTATTTCGTTCATAGTGCTACTCCTTGTCGATATTATTAAACGATATACTACGCAACTGAGCAAGTATCTCTTTCTCCAAACGGTGACTCTCTTCAAATTGTTGTGTCAGTGTGGCTTCATATTCACTCATTAGCTCGTTGAACTCCTCCTCAGTTATATCCACATAGTCAATCTTTATGTCGAAATACTGTCCTGCCGAGAGGCTGTAACCCTTCTCCTTTATTTCATCGTAGCTGACGGCAACAGAGAAGTCGTCCACGGCTTCCTTGTTCTGGAAAGTCGCAATAATCTTCTCAATCTCTTCGTCGCGCAGACGCACCTTCTTCAAACCGTTGCTGTCCTTGTATTCCTCACCAAGTTTGCTCGCGTCAATGAGCACCACTTTGTCGGCACTCTTGGACGCATCGAAGAACAACACAGACACATTCGTGCCAGTGTTGGCAAACACATTACTTGGCATCGATACACAACCATACACAATCTTATTGTCAACAATGTGCTTTAGAATTTTGTTCTCTATGCCACTCTTAGCGGTGATGAAACCTGTAGGAATAACGATGGCACCCTTGCCAGAACCAGACTTCAATGAGTTGATGACATGCTGGATGAAGCAAGTGTATATCGCCATGCTTTCCTTCTTCTTGGCAGGAACCTTTGGCACACCAGCCCAGAAGCGGGCAGGGAAAGCTGCTATTTTCTCACGAGTATCGCTAAAGTCCATCTTGAAAGGAGGGTTGCTCACTACATAGTCAAACTGGCGGAGACTCTGTCCGTCATCGCTCTTGTGATAAGGCGATACAAGTGTGTCGCCTTGCACGGCATGATCGAGTGATGATACCAATCCGTTGAGCAGCAAGTTGAGTTTGAGCATCTTGTTGCTTCGCTGCGAGATGTCCTGTGCGAAGATAGTACAGCAGTTCTCGCCTACTTGATGGGCAAGAGCCATAAGCAAGGTGCCAGTGCCAGCCGATGGATCGTAGCACTCCACGTTGTGAAGGTCGGCATTTTCGCCCACCAACAGACGCGCCATGATAGTGGCAATGGCGTGAGGCGTGTAATACTCGGCATACTTTCCGCCGCCAGCCGTGTTATAGTCCTTGATAAGATATTCAAAGATGTTGGCAAAGAAGTCGTAGTGCTCAGCGAATGCCTCCTCAAACGAGAAGTTGGCGAGCTTGTCCACCATGGCACGGGCAAAAGGCGCACGTTGTGCCACGTCTGTGACATATTGTGTTATAGGCTCAAAGAGCGGAATCTTGGTGTTCTGCGTGGTCTGTGTGGAGAATATTGCGAGGTTCTGCTCGGCAATGTCGCTCATCGTATTGTCGAAGATGAAGTCGAAGTCGCCCTTTGCCTGTTGGTTCCAAAGATTGGCTATCAAGTGCTCTGGCTTCAGGCGAGGGAGGTCGGGCGAGAGCGAAGCCCAAAGCATCATACGTTCCATATCGGAAAGTTGGCTATATGCCACCTCCCATTTCTCAGCCGTGCGTATCTTGGCTGCATAAGGACTCTTTGATGTCTTGAGGGCATAGCCAAACTTGTCATTCAGAAACTTGTACAGGAACACTTGCGTTATAATCTTGTATTCATTACCGTCGTTGCCCATACCGTATGTTGTGCAAGTGGCTTTCAAGGCATCGATGAGAGCCACGGTCTTTTCTCTTATAGTCATATTCATATTTAACTTCTTGGGTATGTTGTGTTATATTGGTTGATGTATTGCCGAGCTATGCGAGTCTGGATGAACGAGAAGTCATCCATCTGCGGCTCAATGGTGGGATAGTTGTAGAGAGCCTGTGCTATTTCCGTCATGACAGTCATTTCAAAATACTCATCTTTCTTCAGAATGTCGTTGCGGTCGTACACCTTCTGGTCTATCTCCGATTTTATGTCGGTGAGTATCGCCACAATGTTGTCGTCATAATAGCTGAATATGGCAGCTTTGTGCTCTGCGAAACGCCGCTTGTTCTCTTCGCGTATGCGCTTGTGCACATTGGCAAACTTAGTGTCGCCATTATATTTTTTCAGCAGACGGTTGTTGCTCTCCTGTAACTTCACAAGACGCTCGATGATTTCATCAAGTTCCTTGCTCTCTTGATTGAACTTGGCTATGCTGTCCACCACAAATCCGTGCTCCTTAAACCTTTGCATGAAAGCATCACGCAGGGTGATGTATTCAGGGTCGTCAGGGTCGGTGTTTTCCGTAAACTTGCGTATGGCTACCGACCACTTGTCTTGCAACTCACGCCCTCCAGCTATCATCTTCATTTCCTCTTCACCTATTTTTGAGAAATTGAAACGGATGTCCTGCATGGCCTCATTGACAAGTTGCTTGGTCTCGTCGGACACGGCAAAGGCTTCCTTCTGGTTGATGATGTCAATGTGGTACTGCACCTCTTTTAGCATGTCGGGCAACTTGGTTATCTCCAGTTTGCTAAAAGCCTCCTTCAAATCGTCATCGCCAAAGGTGCGTACTATGTTGGCACAGTCCTTAGCTGATATGAGCGTTTTCTTCAAGTCGAGCAAAACCTGCTTGTCCTCGATGGAAGATATTTCTGAAGAAAACTCTTCCACATTATTTGTGGTGTAGTCGAACAGCGTCTGGCGTACGTCGCGCATCTGACGTATCAGTTCGTCGGGATCTTCTATTACCTGCGAGAAAGTGTCGGTCGTATGGTTGCCGTCCACTTCATCGGGGTTGTTGAACCGATTCAACTCTTTCAAATATGCCTCGTTGGTTTCCTCAAAGTTGCGCTTGATATTGGCAAAGTCGATAACATAACCATACCTGTTGTCTTTATAAGGACGGTTCACACGGGTGAGGGCTTGCAACAGGTTGTGGTCTTTGAGCTTTCTGCCGAAATACAGGCGTTTCAGTCGTGGGGCGTCAAATCCTGTAAGGAGCATATTGAAGACAATGAGCAAGTCGATGGTCATGTTCTTCTTGAAGTCCTTGATGATTTGCTTGCGAGTCTCCTTGTCGTCGCTGTCGTGGAGAATCAAGCCTACTCTCAAAAGTTTCTTCTTGGTTCCATACATGGGTATGGCTTCAGCAGCCATCCATACTTGGTCGCCCATCTTGATTTGTATGGGTTGCGACTGTCCACCATCGGGCATGTGCTGAAAGGCTTCGTAAAGTTTGCGTGCCTGTTCGCTCGTCTCACAAATGACCATACCGCCCAATGTGTCATCGCCTTGAATCTTGCGGAACTGGCGGAGGTCGTCAGCTATATAGTGCGCCAATTCGCTGACATAGCTCTCATGCTCTATGATTTGCGAACGCTTGATGTCTTTCTTTTGCACAAGCGTTTCGAGTTTGTCATACACTTCCGACAAACGCTCCTTATATGAAGTCTCGATGTCCTCACGAATGATTTTGAGCGTGTATCCATCGGCAATGGAGCGGTCGTAATAATAAGTATGGAAATAACGTTGGAATACAACACTCGAAGCACAGTCGCTTTTCAACAGCGGTGTGCCAGTCAGTGCTATCTTGATGGAATTAGGGTCGGCATCGAAAAGGTTTGCCAAGAAGCAACCACCGGGCTTATAGCCTCTGTGGGCTTCGTCCATAATGAATATGCGCTGCAAGTTGGTGGCATATGCAGGGAGACTGACTTTTTCCTTGTCTTCGGCAAAGCGTTGGATATTCACAACCGTAATCTCTGGTTGACCGCTTGCTCCCTCTTGCGCATGGTTGTTGCGGAATTGCGCCATCAGTTCGGCACGTGTGTTGGCTGTTGATACTACCAAGCCTCGTGCCTCAAACTCTTGCGTGGCTTGTTCCAACAAGTCTATTCTGTCGACAATGAAATAGAACTTCGCCACCATGTTGTGCTTTGCATAATAGTCAGAAAGGACATAAGTGAGGTAATAAGACAACGCGGTCTTTCCACTTCCCTGTGTATGCCATACCACGCCAGACGTGGCACCCTCTTTCAACTGCTCACGAATGGCCAAAGACGCAAACATCTGTTGATAGCGCATGATATGTTTTTGATCGGTGCTCTCAATCTTGCCGTCCACTTCCTTTTCCATTTTTACATAGGCTATACCATACTTGATGAGGAACAGCAGACGTTCTGGGCTACACATGGATGTGAGTATACGGTTTGTGGGTGTATTCACATCAAGGTTGGTCTGATATTCAGGCGTGTGGTGAATCACCTGACAGTTGAAATCAGACAGTATGCGCTTTTCCTCGTCTTGCTTGATGCTGCCGTAGTGATATTCTTTTATAAACGGCGCAACTGGAAGACTTGATGGATTTTCCTCACGGAAACAGTTGAACGGAGCACTTTCTCTTGCAGCCGTACAATAGAATGCGCCCTGTATGGGCACTATACCTCCCATCGTGTCATACTCCATGTTGTTGGAGAATATCATAAGTTGAGTAATGTTGATGAAGCGACGGAACTTTCTGTTCGGGAAACGTTCAAGGTTCATCCGTTTACTCTCAGCCACCATTCCACCATGATTGTTTGGCTTCTTCACCTCAATGAAGCAAAGAGGCAAGCCATTGACAAACAGAGTAATGTCTGGACGGAATTCGTCCTGACCATTTTTGCAGGTTAACTCAGCCGTGAAATGGAACGAGTTGTTTTGTGGATTATCAAAATCAATCAGCCGTACAGGTGAAACCGTAGTAAGCCATTTATAGAAAGACTTGCCAAGGTCATCATTCGTCAGTTCTTGCCTTATAGCACGTAATGTTTGCGCAAACTCTCCTTGTGCAGATGGATTCAATCGTTCAAACTGTTGTTTGAAAACATCAATAAGTATATTTGTGTCAGGGTCGTAAACACTACCAGCCATATCTTCACTGATTTTTCCGATATAGCCATACCCCAATCGTGTCAGATGCACCATAGCAGGCATCTGAACTCTTGTCGCTTCGTTGAACTTACTCATACCTACTTGCTAAACTTATTGGTAACCATTTTTATTTTAAGGCACATGTCCATAAGCCAGTCACACGCTTCATCCCATTTATCAGGATTGTTAATATCAAGATTCTTGCTTATAAGAAAACGGCTTGCTTTCTTTGCATTACGCCACTCGACGGTTGCGCCTAAGAAATCTTCTATTTCTTTCTTGTTGTCTAATAGAGAGTTATAGATATTCTTGTTATCTGGAATATAAAGCCCTGCATTGATGTCGTTCTTTTGGAAATGCACCTCCATACAAAGATGATATTCAGAACTCCCAATACTCAAGTCGTACCAATTTTGGGGATGCGCTTTCCGCTTTCTAAACGTATGCGCAAAATTAGAATTGTTTTCCCAACGGTCAACAAAATATTGCCAGAATTGCATTTGCCGAGATTGAGTGTTGGTAATTGACACATTCTTCATGGCTTTAGCCCAATCATTTGGGCGTTCTACTATATTGAATTTTGGTGCAGGTTCACTATTGCCTATTTTCCAAACTTCAATTTCTATCAAGAAGAATGCGGAACTGTCATCCGTATGTTGGTTAAGCCATTCTATCGCTTTTTTATGTTCATCGCGAGCTTTTCTGACTATCCATATAATTACCTCCGCATCTTTTCCTGATGCATACGTTATAATTTTTCCCAAGTGGTCATGATTAGTTTCTTCCAACTGGTTTTCAATAACAACTTTTCTTCCAGTTCCTTCTTCTGTTGCAAACAAGTCAACGCTAAAGTCACCAACATTAGATTCTTGTTCTTCCAAAACAAGTTCAATGCCGATAGCATCACTCAATGCAGCAAGATTTTCCTCTTTGGCAAGCCAAGGGGTGAAATCATTTGCTTCATGTTTCCAAATAGAACGCAAGTCTGTTATTTGTTCTAATTTACCTAATTTCATGACCATTTGTTGTTTAATCAAAATTTATAATCTCACTTACGTTGACATCCAACAATTCTGAAATGCGTTTCAGTGTTGCTAAATCGGGTTGACTGGTATTTGTACACCATTTAGAAACAGTTGTTTGGTTTACATTAAGCTGTTCTGCCAACCATTTGTTGGTTTTCTTTTTCTTGACCAACACCAACTTAAGTTGATTCAAATCTTCCATGTAGCTGTAATTATAATGAATTTAACGCAAAGATAATGATTTTGTGTGGTAAACGAGCTGAATCTGTGAAATATTTAAATTATTATAACAGACTGCACTTACCAGAAATAATCTTCTCATTGATTTCAATCTTATGCCTACCAGTTGTGGTACGTAGATTCTTTCTGATGGTTTCAAGCGTAGAGTTTGCAAACCATTCGTTGAATGTGTGCATCACAAACAATGCAGTAGCATCACCTCCAATATTATATTGAAAGGCAATGTTCCATGCAAAGTTCTTCAATGCAATTTGTGTTACGGTGACTCGTCTTTTTATTCGGATGTCAGTTTGTGTGAGAGGCTGCTTGTTGGTGACGAAATATCGAACGCACTCACAAAGCTGGAATATCTCCGTTTCCTCAAAATCCAAACTCTTGAATGTGTCTTTTGTATATTTCAGCACAGCTTGGAGTTTCGCTTCATCGGCTTTTTCTTTTCGCTGCACATATTGCTGTTGCTCGTATTGATATTCTTGGTGGAACAGTTCCATTCTTTGTTTTTGGATATTGCCATCTTCAATATTATGCTTGTCCTCAGTCGCCCGAACTTTCAAGGATACACATTCTTGTTCGGACTCCTCTCTTTTGATAGTAGGTAGACAAAGAATTGATAGGGTCTTTAAGCAAGCATAGATTGCCACCAATATGAAAACCGAAACTTCCATAGGCATGACCACAGACTCATGCAGACGGAAAGCCACCATAGATGCCATAAGCACCATGGAACTTTCTATTGTCAGCGTGAGCAATATGTTTCTGTTTCGTGCCATG
>ENA-UEOO01000269-UEOO01000269.1-human-gut-metagenome-genome-assembly--contig:-NODE-269-length-19562-cov-3.612574_pt1 | contig 19562 bp, 10 predicted proteins | sample MGYA00242888_ERZ507892 | MGnify/ENA primary metagenome ERZ507892 (study PRJEB26167, sample SAMN06115415) | human gut metagenome | host: Homo sapiens | place: China:Sichuan | collected 2015-02-04...
TAATTTCGGTCTTAATGATATTAGTATGGCCACTCCCGATACATGGAAGTCTTCTTTAGAAGAAAATGCTTTGTTGTCTTTTTTCGGTCGTCTCAATTATACTTTTAATGACCGCTATCTTTTTACAGCAACCTTACGTGCAGACGGTTCTTCTAAATTTGCCGAGGGTAATCGTTGGGGCTATTTTCCTTCAGCAGCGGCAGCTTGGCGCGTTTCTGAAGAAGGATTCTGGAAAGATAATGCTATTGGAAATGTTGTCAATAATTTCAAATTGAGAGTAGGTTATGGAACTACCGGTAATTGTAATATTGATAATTATATGTATGCTACTGCCTATAATGCTACGGTATATCCTGTGGGCAATCAGGAAACGGCGGCTTTGGCACCTAGCAGCACAGTAGGTAATAATAACTTAAAATGGGAGAAAACCGTTTCTACGAATATCGGACTGGACTTGGGTTTGTGGGGAAACAGAGTTAACCTGACATTGGACTGGTATAACAATAAGAGCGATGATTTGCTTATGAAAGTGGCTATCCCGACATCAACCGGTTATACGCACCAATATCAGAATATCGGTTCTATCCGTAATCGCGGTCTTGAGATAGCTATAAGCAGTACGAACATCCGCAACAAACATTTTACTTGGACTACCGATTTCAATATCTCCTTCAATCGTTCCAAGGTCTTGAGAATAGACGGTGAGAATGAATATTATCAGACTAGCGTCAGTGGTGGTACCAATTCTTCTGTTCTATACCGTGCCATCGTAGGTCATTCTTTAGGTGAGATGTATGGGTATAAGACCAATGGAGTTTATACTACCGACGATTTTGTGCAGAATGGTGATAAATATGTTTTGAAAGATGGTGTTATTTATCAGAAAGGATCTGTAAAAACTCAATATAAACCGGGTGATATCAAGTATGTAAATACTACGGGGCAGACGGATGATAAGGGGACACCTGTTTATAATTCTGATGATATGACAGTCATCGGGAATGCTAATCCGGATTTTACCGGAGGTTTTAAAAATACTTTTTCTTATAAGGGCTTTGATCTTTCTGTATTTATGGTATTCTCTTATGGTAATGATATTTTTAATATGTCTACCCAGCGTTTTGTCGGTCCATACCAACCGTACCAAAATATGCTTGCGGATGCTGCCAATCGTTTCACTCTGCTGGATCCTCGTACTGGAAAAGAAGCTACGGACCTCAACCGTATAGCTGAGCTTAATCCTAATCAGCATGATCTGAACATTCTGTGGAGTATTCATAATGACAACCGCGCAGCTATTACTACTCCGCTTGATCGTTTTGTGGAAGATGGTTCTTATCTTCGCATAAGCACTATTACTTTAGGTTATACTTTCCCGAAAAAGTGGTTAAGTAAAGCTTTTATCAGTAATTTGCGTCTATATTGTACATTGAATAATCCATTCACTATTACGAATTATTCAGGTTATGATCCCGAAGTTTCTAAGGAAAGTTCTATTTTAACTCCGGGTATTGATGATTCTTCTTATCCACGTTCCAAAGGATTTGTATTTGGCATTAATCTTTCATTATAATAATAGGAGAGTTGTATTATGAAGAAAATAGTATATTATATAGCTGTTGCCTTTTTGGCGATCAATTTCAGTTCTTGTTCTGACTTTCTGGATCTTCCTTCTAAATCGAAGACAGACAGTGAAAGTGTTTTCTCTTCCATTGATAAAGCTGAGATGGCTGTTCTTGCTTGTTACACAGGTGTCTGGATGCAGGATGCTTGGTATAAGGCTCAGAATGGAACAGATGAAATGTGGTCTACTGAGAGTAATTCGAATGCTAATAATTATGCGGCCAATTATGTGCTCAATGATCAAAGTTGTCCCACAGGCATTTATACTACCTCTTATTCCAGCATTGAGCGTTGTAATTCATGCTTGAAAGGATTACGTGCAATGAGCCTTTCGGGAGAGGACGAGAGAAAGTGTCACATTTATATAGCTGAATGTCTGGCTGTTCGGGCTACTTGCTTTCTGAATTTGATTCGTTATTTTGGGGATGTACCTTATTCTACTGTTCCTGTATTGGATATGACGACTTTTTCTTCTTCCCGTGTTGATCGGGATGAGATTTATGATGGCATTATTGCCGATTTGCAAGAAGCTGTCGAAGTACTTCCTTGGTATAGTGAAGGATTTTTCTCTACTCCTGAGCGGATTTCCAAGAATGCTGCTTATGGATTATTGGCCCGTACAGCTCTTTATGCAGCAGGTTATGCTTTGCATTGGGATCTGAATACTTATGATAAATCTACTCTTCAGATGCGCCGTCCTTTGGATGAATCGCGTGTAAGAAAATTATATACCATTGCTGATGAAGCTTGTAAAGCAGTGATTAGTAAAGGTGAAAACAGCTTGCTTTCTAAATATGAGGATGTGTTTAGAGCCTTGAACGAGGGGGGCGTTTATAACCCTGAAGAGGTAATGTTTGAATATGCTGAGTTTGGCAATACAACCAATGGTCGTGTGGGATATACAAATGGACTTTGCATTCATGCTTCCAATGCCCTTTATGGTAAAACATTGCCTTTGCAACTGATTCATCCTACCTTTTATCTTTCTTTTGCCGATGATGATACCCGTCGGGATGTTACAGTGGGCAATTACAGTATTGATGCGGCTGGTAACGATATTGCTGTGCCTTATGGCGCTTTGAATTTGGGAAAATGGCGCTGCAATTGGAAAGCCGGTCCCCGTACGGCCACTTTGAAAACGGATGTCAATTGGCCTATACTTCGTTATTCGGATGTATTGTTAATGTACGCAGAAGCCGAAAATTACTTGAACAATGGGCCCACGGAAGCAGCTAAGGCAGCTTATGAACAAGTTCGTCTGCGTGCTTTTGCAGGAGATGCCTCTCGTATAGGTACCACACCCTCTACTTATGATACTTTTTTTAAAGCGATTGTGAAGGAACGTGCCTTTGAATTAGCTACAGAAGGATGGCGGCGTACTGATCTTATCCGGTGGAACTTGTTGGCTGAAACTTTGGCTGAAACAAAAGCAAATACCGAGAAACTGGCTATGCGTGAGGTTCCTTATAATGAGGTGAAGACTTATCGGGCATATAAAGAAGCAACTTCTACATCTTGGAAGGATCCTTTGGTAGGTCTTACTTATATAGATTTCGATCATCAGCCCACAGAAACGGAAATGAGTGAACTGGTTGCCCGGTATGGAGGCACTTGGAATTGGGTAAATATGTTTATTACTCCCAATATTGCAGGAGAAACTAATTCCGGTATAGCCGGACAATCCAAGATATTGGGTTATAAAGAAAACAATAACACGTTGCCCGCCTGGATTACCGAGTTATATCGTGGGTTTATCAAGAATCAGGCTGAACTTTATACTTTGAGCACCACAGCCATTATTGATGTTAATCCTGGGTTAACCGGTCAACAACATCCTGCTTATTAATCAATAAATTATAAACATTTCTATATAGGAAGGGGGAAGAATAGTGATGATTTTTTGTTTCTTTTCTCTTCCTATCTTATAAAAAAAACAGTATGAAAATGATATGTATGGCGGTAATGCTTTTCATTACTTTGTTGTCTGCTGGAGCACAGAAAAACATTCCGGCCTCTGATATAAAAGTGGCTATGATGAAAGCTACACGTTTCATGGTAGAGAAGGTCAGCAACCGTGGTGGCTATTTATGGAATTACAGTCCTGATTTCTCCCGTTGTTGGGGGGAACTGGAAGCTAAACCAAGTATGATATGGATAGAAGCTGGTACACCTGCTATGGGAAATGTATTTTTGAATGCTTATCAATTGACTGGAGAATCTTATTACCTGAAAGCGGCACAAGCAGCGGCAGATGCTCTTATCTGGGGACAGCATTCAAGTGGGGGATGGCCTTATATGTTGGACTTTTCCGGAGAAACTTCGCTTAAGCAATGGTATTCCAAAGTACAGAAAGGATATATTCATTGTGCTCAGGAACATGCTCATTATTATGGAAATTGTACTTATGATGATGCGGCTACCTACGATAGTGGAATGTTCCTTTTGCGTATGTATTTACTGACTCTGGATCCGAAGTATAAATATCCGGTAGAAAGGTGTCTTGATTTTGTTTTGGAGAGTCAGTATCCTATTGGTGGGTGGCCGCAGCGCTATCCTCTCCATTATGAATATGTGAAAGGTGATAAGGAAGACTATACTTCGTTTATTACCATTAATGATGGAGTTCATACTAACAATATTAATTTTTTATTGGCTTGTTACACTTTATTAGGTGAAACTCGGGCATTGGAGCCTCTTCAGCGGGCTATGACTTGTGTCTTGGCATTGCAGGGAGGAAAGCCTCAGGCAGGTTGGGCTATGCAGCATAAGTTGGATCTCAATTACTCTCCAGGTCATGCTCGTGATTTTGAACCGGCAGGTTATGCGGCTACAGCTACTGCCGAGATGTGTCGCAACTTGATGCGTTTTTATCGTTGGACTGGGGATACTAAATATTTAGCCCGTATTCCGGATGCATTTGAATTTCTAGAATCTATCCGATATAACGACGCGCAAATGAAACAATTGGGTAAGTCTGTAAAACCGGGACAGATATTGTGTCCTACTTTTGTAGAAGTAGGCACTAACAGACCTCTTTACCTTCATAATGATCCAGATCATTATTGGGTGGATTATGATTATCATGGACTCATAACTCATTATAGCTCTACGCGGGCTATTGATTTGCAATCTTTAAAAGATGAGTATCAGCATTTGCTCTCTCTCTCCAAAGAGGAAGTGACAAAAGATTCTCCGTTTATAGGTCAAACGGATATTTCTGGAACTTTACTAAGTCATTTAATGCGTGGTAAAATGCAGCAAGCGGATACACAAAAAGTAGATAGTCTGCTCACTATTTTGAAGAAAAAAGATTATTTACCCGGTCGTTTGCCTAGTGTTTCGAAAGAGAATCCGGGCTTCTCTAATGCTCCTCTTCCTTCTGAAGTCATTTCCATCAAGGAATATATGAATAGTATGTCTACATTTATTCAGTATCTTACTAAATAGTGTCTATGATGAGAAATAAAACATTTTTTATTGTTGTATTGGCAGCAATGCTGCTGGTTACAGCTTGTGCCGATACTGCTATTGACCGTCATGCATTGGTGATGCGTAATAACCCTCATGTTACAAAAATTGATTCTCTTCATTCTTTGACAGTCGGAAATGGGCGGTTCGCTTTTCCTGCCGATGCTACGGGATTGCAGACTTTTCCCGAATATTATAAAGAAGGCTTGTCTTTAGGTACCTATAGCGAATGGGGATGGCACAGTTTTCCTAACAAGGAGGACTATAAGATAGTTGAAACTCTACAGGATCATCCGCTTCCCGGTCATCCTCATGGGATTTATGCCGTACAATTTCCAGAAGGTCCTGAACGTAATGCCAAAGCGGCAGAGTGGTTTCGTGCCAATCCGCACCGCCTGCATTTGGGAAATATAGGATTTGACAGCTTGTTGGTGAGCGATATTACTAAAATAGACCAGACTCTCGACATGTGGAAAGGAGAACTTCATTCCCATTTCCTATGGAGAAAACTTCCGGTTACGGTAACTACTTCTTGTAATGGCGATAGTGACATTGTCTCTGCTTCTGTGTCTTCATCGGCAAAGCTGGCAGTTGGCATCCGTTTCCCTTATCCTACAGGTGAGGCAGCTGACGATGCTACTTGCTGGACAGCCGATGACTGCCACTCTACCGACATTATTCTTTCCGAACCTCAACGGGCTCTTATTCGTCGTACTGTAGATTCTACTGTCTATTATGTGGAAATCAGTTGGAGTGGTAAAGCTGTTCTTTCTCAAACAGGGAAGAACAGGTTAAAATTGACACCTTCCGATAAGCAGTGGAATTTCAATGTTGGGTTCTATAAGCACCAACCTGTAGTGCCTCAGCCTGATTACAAGGCTAATCTGCTTTCGGCCAACCGTTGTTGGAGGGATTATTGGCAGACATCCGGTGTTATTGATTTTTCTTCCTGTACGGATCCCCGTGCTTCGCTTTTGGAGCGTCGGGTTGTGCTGTCTCAATATTTGCTCCGTTCGCAGGAAGCGCAAAATTACCCTCCTGCTGAAACCGGTCTGACTTATAATACATGGTATGGTAAATTTCATTTAGAAATGGTAATGTGGCACAGTTTTCATTATGCGCTTTGGAATAAAGCAGATCTTTTGGAGAAACAATTGAAATGGTATAAGACTGCCGTACCGATGGCATGTGATATTGCAGCCAGACAGGGATTTAATGGCATACGTTGGATGAAAATGACTGATCCATCTTCTAAAGAGGCACCATCGGATGTCGGCTCTTTTATTATCTGGCAACAACCCCATGTCATTTATATGTCAGAACTTATCTATCGTGCATGTCCTTCTCAAGAATTTCTTCGTGAGTATGCCGATATGGTAGAACAGACAGCTGCTTTTATGGCTTCGTTTGTTAATTATGATTCTGATAATGATCGTTATATTATTCAAGGAGCTTGTGCAGCTAATGAATCCTATAATGAAGAGACGACTCTTAATCCTGTTTTTGAAATGGCCTATTGGCACTTCGGCTTGTCCATAGCTCAGAAATGGCGGGAGAGACTTGGGCTGCAACGTCATGCGGAGTGGGATGAGATTCTTGCAAAGTTGGCTCCTCTTACCAGCAGTCCTGACGGTATTTACTTACCGGCGGAGAAGGGTAGAGGAATACCTGATTTCGTGAATGGTATTCCTGCAGAGAAATTACCGGAAATGCCGGCAGGTGGGTATATCAATGGTCAGCGTCCTAAAGAAACGGGCAGTTCTGTTTCTTCATCAGAAGGTGGGAAAAGTAAGCGTAAACATGATCCTTTTTATGTTACAGGGACTTCTTCTGAAAATTTGCTGGCTTACGGCATGTTGCCTGAGTCGCGGCTCATTGATCAAGAAAAAATGCAAAAGACTTTGGTGCGTGCGGCTCAAAATTGGAATTGGTCCGGAGGATCCTGGAGTTGGAATTACCCCACACTGGCAATGAATGCTACTCGCTTGTTGCAGCCTGAGGTTGCTTTGCGTGCCATAACTATGGATAACCGGGAGGATTTGCTTTTGCCTAGTGGTAACAATTATCGTTCGACTCGTCTTCGTTCTTATTTGCCTGGTAATGGAGGGCTGTTATTAGCTGTCTCTATGATGTGTGCCGGGTGGGACGGTTGCTCGGTCAGTAATCCGGGATTTCCCAAAGATGGTAAATGGAATGTGCGTTGGGAGGGATTACATCCTATGCCATAGGATATAAGGAAGTCGTAAAAATGAATATCTATTTACAGTGTAAAAAAATTAGATAATGAGAATATTATTATGTTGTTCTTTATTAGTGATGTTCGTTGCTTGTACTCATCCCGTACAGCAAGTTCCGATAGACCGTAAAGCGTTAGTGAGCCGGAATAATCCCCAATTTTCAGCTTTCGATTCGTTGGCTTCGCTTTCTGTAGGGAATGGTGAATTTGCATTTACGGTAGATGTTACAGGATTGCAAACTTTTCCTGATGCTTATAAAAAAGGTGTCCCTCTGGGTACGCAAAGTCAATGGGGATGGCATAGTTTTGCTAATATGGACGGTTATAGACACGAAGAAACATTGAGTGAATATGATTTTGGACGAGGACATAAAGAATTGTATGCCGTTCAATCTCAAGAAGATAAAAGACAAAAGAATGCATCTGATTGGTTTCGTGCCAATCCACATCGGTTACATTTAGGAGTGATCGGGTTTGAATGGGGGGATGAGGCTGCTATTTCCGATGTTACCAGAATCAGCCAGACTTTGAATTTATGGGAAGGTGAGATACTCAGTCGGTTTACTTGGAAAGGGAATGAATTTAATGTACGGACGGTTTGCCATCCGGCACAAGATATGATTTCAGCCCACATAGACAGTCACTTGCATACAGGGATAAAATTTCATTTTCCTTATCCTACAGGTATTCATACTGATAATGCATGTGATTGGGATGCCAATGATAAACACTCTACCGAGGTTCTTAAACAGGACACACAAAGCGCTGTGTTAAAGCGTACGTTGGATTCCACGGTATATTATGTAGAATTAAAATGGGAAGGCAAGGCATTATTGAAAGAAAAAGAGAAAAATTATTTCGTACTGCTTCCACAAGAAGATGCTTTTTCGTTTTCATGTGCTTTTACCGCTAATGAGCCAGATCAGCTTACTGTACTCCCTGATTTTTTTGAAGTTGAAAGTTTGGCTAAGAATCATTGGGTGAACTTTTGGGAAGAAGGTGCTGCGGTAGATTTCTCTCATTGCACGGATCCGCGTGCTAAAGAATTGGAACGTCGGGTAGTGCTTAGTCAATATTTGCTTGCTATTCAATGCGCGGGCAGTACCCCTCCGCAGGAAACAGGGCTAACTTACAATTCGTGGTTTGGGAAATATCATCTTGAAATGATTTGGTGGCATCAGGCATGGCAACCGCTTTGGGGACATCCTGAATTACTCAGTCATACTTTAGAATGGTATAAAACGGTAGAACCTATAGCAAGGGAAGTGGCTCGTCGGCAAGGCTTTGATGGAATCCGATGGATGAAAATGACTGATCCTAGTGGTGTGGAGGCACCTTCCAGTGTAGGCAGTTTTTTGATTTGGCAACAACCGCATTTTATTTATCTGGCAGAACTTCTTTATCGCTCTAACCCTGATAAGAAAGTGATAGAGAAATATAACTATCTGGTTCAAGAAACAGCTAAGTTTATGTATGCTTTTGCCACATATGATGAATTGGGAGTGCGGTTTATTTTAAAGGGAGCGATTCCGGCTCAGGAAACATTGAATGCGAGTACTACTATAAATCCTCCTTTTGAACTTTCTTATTGGCATTTTGCCATGCAGATAGCGCAGATATGGCGTGAGCGTGCAGGTGAAAAACGTAATTTGGAATGGGATGAGTTAATAGACAAACTTTCTCCGCTGGCTTATAATGAGGATGGGTTGTATCTGGCTGCGGAAAATGCAATAGACACTTATAAGGATATTCGTTTTACCAGTGACCACATGGCAGTGTTGGGTGCCGTAGGTATCTTGCCTATGAATAAATTAATCCGTGAAGATTACATGAAGAATACACTTCAGTGGATCTGGGATAATTGGAATTGGGGAAAGACTTGGGGCTGGGATTATCCTATGACAGCAATGAATGCTACTCGATTGGGTGAGCCGGAAAAAGCGGTGGAGGCATTGCTTATGAATAAACGTACCAATACATATTTGCCGAATGGACATAATTATCAAGATCCCCGTTTACGTGTTTATTTACCTGGTAATGGTGGTTTATTAACTGCCATTGCATTAATGTGCGCTGGTTGGGATGGTTGTGAAATAGAAAATCCTGGTTTCCCGAAAAATGGAAAATGGAATGTAATGTGGGAGGGATTGTCGCCCATGCCTTAAATTGATTTGATAAAGTGGCGTACTATTGTTTATGTGCTGATGTATCAATAGGCTGTGTAATGTTTCGCATAGCTATTGGTATATTGGCACATTGGTTTATTGTTGTAAATGTGGTAATTGTTTATTGAGGCTTTTTGTATTCTGCAACATAAAAAGCACCGTAAATACGATAAATAATACAGGCTTTATGGACGAATTTCCATATTATTGTATCTTATTCTATGGAATCCAATCCTATTTCGTCTTATTTTTGCAATATTGAAAATAAAAACTATGAAATACAAAAAACTCATTTCTTTTCTAGCTTTCTTTTTAGCTGTTTTGTCAGTATATGGACAGAACCCTTTTGTCTTGAAATCAGGTGAACCGGTGACTATTGCCTGTGGTAATTCAGAGGAAGAAGTTGTACATACAGCTTTGAATTTGCTCAATCGTGATGTGGAGTCTGTTTTTTCTACCCGCATAATCGTTACTCCGGAAAGTAAAAAAGGAATGATTATAGTCGGAACCATCGGACAAAGTGATTTGATCGATAAGGCAGGTGTTGATTTATCTCCTATAAAAAATAAAAAAGAAGCTTTTCTGCTGGCTGTTTCTTCCACTGGTAAATTAGTTATAGCCGGCAGTGACAAGCGTGGTACTGCATACGGCGTCATGGAACTTTCACGGTTGATAGGTGTTTCTCCATGGGAGTGGTGGGCAGATGCGACCCCTGCAAAGAAAGAGATTTTTCAACTACCGGCTTCTTATCGGAATATGCAGTCTCCTTCCGTAGAATATCGGGGGATTTTTATCAACGATGAGGACTGGGGGCTTACCCCTTGGAGCTGGCAGACATACGAGCCAAGTGATGTGAAAGGACAAATCGGTCCGAAAACACATGAGCGGATTTTTGAGTTATTGCTTCGTCTGCGTGCCAATACCTTCTGGCCGGCTATGCATGGCTGTTCTGTACCTTTTTATTTTACACCGGGCAACAAAGAAGTGGCTGATAAGTTTGGTATTTTCATTGGAACTTCTCATTGTGAACCGATGATGCGGAATACCAATGGTGAGTGGAAACGGGATGGAGTGGGAGAGTATGACTATGTTCACAACAGTGCTCATGTCTTGTCCTTTTGGGAACAACGCGTAAAGGAGGTTGCAGGGTTGGATAATCTGTATACTTTAGGTATGCGTGGCGTGCACGACGGTGCGATGAATGGTGCTAAGACCATAGAAGAACAAAAAGCCGTTCTGACTAAAGTGCTAAGGGATCAGCGCGATTTGTTGACTAAATATGTAAATAAGGATGTGACTCAAGTACCTCAAGTCTTTATTCCTTATAAGGAAGTTTTGGATGTGTACCATGCCGGGCTGCAAGTGCCCGATGAAGTGACGCTGATGTGGTGTGATGACAATTATGGTTATATCCGTCATTTCCCTACAGCAGAAGAACGTGCCCGTAAGGGAGGAAACGGAGTGTATTATCATGTGTCCTATTGGGGGCGTCCGCATGATTATCTTTGGCTGGGAACTGCCCATCCTTCCTTGGTATACCAGCAAATGTCTTTGGCATACGAGCGGGGTATACAGAAAATGTGGATATTGAATGTCGGAGATATTAAACCGGCTGAATATCAGGTAGAACTTTTCCTGGATATGGCATGGAACTTGGAAGCGGTGAAGCAGCAGGGGATTGCTGCTCATCAACGTCATTTCCTGGAGCGTGAGTTTGGAAAAAATAGGGCTGACCGGTTACAGCCTGTCATGCAGGAAGCTTATCGTTTGGCTTATATCCGTAAGCCGGAATTTATGGGGAATACCCGCACGGAAGAGAAGGATCCTAAGTTTAAAGTGATCAGTGATTTGCCTTGGAGTGAGCAGGAAATCAATGAACGTCTGGCAGCATATAGACAATTGTCAGATAAGGTGGAGCAGGAATGGCATGCACTTCCTGCACAGAAAAAAGAAACTTATTTTCAGTTGGTGAAGTATCCTGTCCAGGCGGCTGCTCAGATGAATAACAAACTGCTGACAGCCCAGTTGGCGCGTCATGGAAAAGCTGATTGGGCGGATAGTGACAGGGCATATGACAGTATAGTTTCATTGACAAAACGCTATAACACAACAAAATGGAACCGTATGATGGATTTCCAACCACGCAGACTTCCGGTTTTCAACCGGGTGGAAAGAAAGGCACTATCGTCCGGGTTGCCTGAAAAACGTCAGGCTGTCTATACATGGAATGGCGCTGATTGCGCTGAAGGGGTATCGGCAATTTGTGAAGGGCTAGGCTATGAAGGGAAGGCGGTGGCGGTGTCAAAGAATAAAGAACTGACTTTTGAATTTACTGCATGGGAAACGGATTCTGTAGAGGTGGAAGTACGATTGTTGCCTAATCATCCGGTGGAAGGAGAACGGTTGCGTTTTACCATTTCATTGGATGGAAGTGCCACGGAGGCTGTTTCGTATGAAACCAAAGGACGCAGTGAAGAATGGAATGAGAATGTTTTGTGTAATCAGGCTGTCCGACGGATGGTTCTTCCTGTTGCACGGAAAGCTTCCCATCGTTTAATTTTTACTGCATTGGATGAAGGTGTGGTATTGGATCAGATATACCTTTATACACCTCGGATAAAATAGGGTGAACGAAGATATTCAGGGTATTTGTGCATACGGAAATTACAATGAAAAACAACTGATAAAATGAAGAAGACTTTTTTAAAATCCTTGGCTGGTATTGCGGCCGTAGCTTTTGCCGTATCATGTACGGCACCGGCTCCAAAGTATAAAACGGTGGTTGTCGATGCTCCTTTTGCTATGGAACCCATCAAAGAATGTGTTTTTCCCGAACAAGATTTTTCCATTGTGGATTATGGCGCGGTGAAAGGTGGGGAAACAGTGAATACGGAGGCCATCGCCAAAGCCATAGCAGCTTGTAATAAGGCCGGAGGAGGCCGTGTGGTTATTCCTGAAGGGGAATGGCTGACAGGACCTGTTCATTTTAAAAGTAATGTAAATCTTCATTTGGAAGAAAATGCCATATTACGCTTTACAGATAATCCCTCTGATTATCTGCCTGCTGTGATGACTTCATGGGAAGGTATGGAATGTTATAACTATTCTCCGTTGCTGTATGCTATGGATTGTGAGAATATTGCTATTACCGGAAAAGGGACACTGGCTCCTATCATGGATACTTGGAAAATCTGGTTCAAACGTCCTAAACCTCACATGGATGCTTTGAAAGAGTTATATACGATGGCTTCTACCGATGTACCTGTAGAACAGCGTCAGATGGCAAAAGGAGAAAACCATCTTCGTCCTCATCTGATTCATTTCAACCGGTGTAAAAATGTGTTGCTGGATGAATTCAAGATTCGCCAGAGTCCTTTCTGGACGATACATCTTTATATGTGTGATGGTGGTATCGTACGTAATCTGGATGTAAAGGCTCATGGCCATAATAATGATGGAATTGACTTGGAAATGAGCCGTAACTTCCTGATAGAGAACTGTGTGTTCGATCAGGGGGATGATGCTGTGGTTATAAAGGCAGGGCGTAATCAGGATGCATGGCGTCTGAATACTCCTTGTGAGAATATTGTGATACGCCATTGTAATATCTTGAAAGGACATACGTTACTGGGAATCGGTAGTGAAATGTCTGGTGGTGTACGGAATGTGTACATGCACAATTGTACGGCTCCCGATTCTGTATTCCGTCTTTTCTTTGCTAAAACCAATCATCGCCGTGGTGGATTTATTGAAAATATCTGGATGAAAAATGTGAAGGCGGGAAAGATGCAACGTGTACTCGAAGTGGATACGGATGTGCTTTACCAGTGGCGTGATTTGGTACCTACCTATCAGGATAGCATTACATTCATCAACGGACTTTATATGGATAGTGTGACTTGCGACCGTACCGAGGCTGTTTATGATTTGAAAGGCGATGCCCGCCTTCCTATCAAAAACGTGGAAATAAGGAATGTGACTGTGGGGGAAGTGACAAAGTTTGTGAAGAATGTGGTAAATGCGGAGAATGTGGTGGAGGAAAATATAATTTACAAGGAGAAACAAGATAAACAATGAAAACACAAAAAAAACTATGGAGTGCTTTAGCAGCTCTGTGTGTGGCAACCGGTACGGTTGCCCAACCGGCCTACAATTATTCCAAACTGCAAAAAGAGCAGTTGGGGCGTGGTGTTGTGGCCATTCGTGAAAATCCATCGGACGTAGTGGTGTCGTGGCGTTACCTGTCTTCCGATCCGATCAATACTTCTTTCAATGTATATAGAAATGGAGAGAAAATAGCGGAAGTCCCCCATTCTACAGGTACTTTTTACCGGGATACTTACTCAGGTAATGAAAAAGCGGTATATACTGTAAAACCGGTGATAAATGGGGTTGAAACAGGTAAGTTGAATGGAAATTATACTTTGCCGGCTAATGCTCCGTCAGGTTATATCGATATTCCTCTGGACAGACCGGCGGAAGGTGTGACTCCTTCGGGACAAAAATACACCTATAGTCCTAATGACGCATCTATAGGTGATGTGGACGGCGACGGTGAATATGAAATTATCTTGAAGTGGGACCCCTCCAATGCACATGATAATGCACATGACGGTTATACAGGAAATGTTTATTTTGACTGTTATCGCCTGACCGGAGAAAAACTATGGCGTATTGACTTGGGGCATAATGTCCGCGCCGGAGCACACTATACCCAGTTTATGGTGTTTGATTTGGATGGAGATGGTAAAGCAGAAGTAGTCATGAAGACTTCTGATGGAACAAAGGATGGAAAAGGAAAGATAATAGGTGATGCCAAGGCTGATTACCGTGAACCGGGTATCACAGACGGAAATTCCCACGGAAATACACCTCGTAACCAGGGACGTATTCTGACCGGTAACGAATACTTGACCGTATTCAACGGACTGACAGGAGAAGCGATGAAAACAATAGATTATGTTCCGGCTCGTGGTAAGCTGACCGACTGGGGAGACAACCGTGCCAACCGCAGTGACCGTTTCCTGGCTTGTGTGGCTTATCTGGATGGAGTACATCCCAGTGTGGTGATGTGCCGCGGATATTATACCCGCACTGTGCTGGCGGCATTCGATTGGGATGGCAAGAACTTGAAACAGCACTGGGTGTTCGACAGCAATAATCCGGGGTGTGAAGACTATGCCGGGCAGGGTAACCATAATCTTCGTGTAGGCGATGTGGACGGTGACGGATGTGATGAAATAATGTATGGTTCTTGTGCCATTGATCATGATGGAAAAGGATTGTATTCTACCCGTATGGGGCATGGAGACGCTATGCATCTGACACAATTTGCTCCCAGATTAAAAGGCTTGCAGGTTTGGGATTGTCATGAAAATAAGAAAGATGGTTCCACTTTCCGTAATGCGGCTACGGGTGAAGTGCTGTTTCAGGTGAAAAGTAGTATAGATGTAGGCCGGTGTATGGCTGCTGATGTTGATCCGCGCAATCCGGGAGTGGAGATGTGGTCATCCGATTCAAAAGGAGTACGTAATATAAAAGGTGAAGTGATTCGTCCTGACCTCAAGAGCTTTTCAGTCAATATGGCTGTATGGTGGGATGGAGATTTGCTTCGTGAGTTGCTGGATAAAAACAGGATAACCAAGTATGATTGGGAAGACGATGTATGTCGTCCGTTAATGATATTTGATGGAACGGATTCAAATAATGGTACGAAGTCCCATCCTTGTTTGCAGGGAGATATAATAGGTGATTGGCGTGAGGAGGTGCTGCTCCGTACGGAAGATAATTCGGCACTTCGTCTGTATGTGTCGCGGATACCGACTGAATACCGTTTTCATACTTTCTTGGAAGATCCGGTGTATCGTATCAGTATCGCTACTCAAAATGTGGCATACAACCAGCCTACCCAGCCTGGTTTTTATTTCGGACCGGACTTGAAAGAGGGGATATTTAGAGGTTATGAATTTAAAAATAAATAAAGACTATATACCATGAATCTGAAAACATTAAGCATGATGGGCGCTCTGTTGCTGCTGGCTGGAACGGGTGCGAATGCGCAAAAGAAGAAAGAAGTACTGAATGATTCGAATACGCCGTTACATTTGTTGCAACCTGCATACAAAGTGCCTTACGGTATGCTCACTACAGAGGAGATAAAGGCCGATATGGATCGTGTCCTTCGTTATTTGGAAAAGAATACTCCGACTCGTGTCGTTGATAAGAATACAGGTAAGGTTATTACGGATTATGCCAATATGACGGCTGATGCACAGCTGGAACGAGGTGCTTTCCGTTTGGCAAGTTATGAATGGGGGGTGACTTATTCAGCTATGTTGGCTGCTGCTGAGGCTACGGGGGATCAGGCTTATTATAAATATGTAACAGATCGTTTTCAGTTTCTGGCCGAGGTTGCTCCGCACTTCCGTAAGGTATTGGAAAAGTATGGAACTGTAGATCCGCAGATGAAACAAATTCTGACTCCTCATGCATTGGATGATGCCGGGGCGGTGTGTGCGGCTATGGTCAAGGTGCAGATGAAGGAAAATTCACCGGAACTTAAGCCGTTGATTGATAATTATATGGATTTTATTGTGAATAAGGAGTATCGTCTTGCTGATGGAACATTTGCCCGTACCCGTCCACAACATAATACGCTGTGGTTGGACGATATGTTTATGGGTATTCCGCCGGTAGCTTGGTATTCATGTATTGCCGGTGATAAAAAGCAAATGTATTTGAGCGAAGCTGTACGTCAGATATTTCAATTTGCGGACCGTATGTGGGTACCCGGGAAAAACCTTTTCCGTCATGGATGGGTGGAAGGTATGCAGGATCATCCTGCTTTCCATTGGGGACGTGCCAATGGTTGGGCGTTGTTGACTATGTGTGAGGTCTTGGATGTGTTGCCGGAGGATTATCCTCAGCGCGATAAAATACTGGAGCTGTTCCGTGCTCATGTACGTGGTCTTGCTGCCTGCCAGAGTGGTGAAGGTTTCTGGCATCAGTTGCTGGATCGTAACGATTCTTATCTGGAAACCTCGGCCACGGCTATTTATGTATATTGCTTTGCCCATGCTATCAATAAAGGATGGATTGACGCTATGGCATACGGTCCGGTGGCACAGTTGGGATGGCATGCCGTTACCACCCAAATCAATGCGGAAGGTCAGGTGGACGGAACTTGTGTAGGTACAGGTATGGCTTTTGATCCGGCTTTTTATTATTATCGTCCGGTCAATGTGTATGCTGCCCACGGCTATGGACCGGTACTTTGGGCGGGTGCTGAGATGATTAATTTGTTGAACAAGCAGCATCCTAAAATGAATGATAGTGCCGTGCAATATTACCGTACGGAACAAAAGACTTCCGAACCAATTTTCCATGTAATGGATGGAGAAACTAAATAAGTAAAAACAAGGACTTTATAAAAAGGAGGAAAATACCATGAAACGTGAAGCTTTTAAAATGTTCTTGAAGCCGGGCTTCGAGAAAGAGTATGAGAAGAGACATGCAGCCATTTGGCCGGAATTAAAAAAAATGTTGTCCGATGGAGGAGTATATGATTACTCCATTTATTGGGACAAGGATACAAATATTCTGTTTGCTTGTCAGAAAACTAAAGGAGAGGAGTCTTCGCAAGATATGGGAGCCAATCCTATCGTGCAGAAATGGTGGGACTATATGGCGGATATCATGGAAGTGAATCCGGATAACTCTCCGGTTACTATTCCGCTGCCCGAGGTCTTCCATATGGATTAAAATAAAAAAGAGTGTATCGATTCATTCTGATACACTCTTTTTTTATACCTTTGCAAGACAAAAACACTGTGATAAATGATATGAAAAAACACATCTATGCTCTATGGGCATTCTTTATTCTTTTCAGTCAGAGTATTGCCGCATCAGTCGAGGTGCGTTCTACTCATATGACTACGGGAGATGGGGTCGCCAATAACTCAATTCGGTATATATATCAGGATAGCAAAGGTTTTATTTGGATGGGAACGCTGAATGGACTTAGTCGTTATGACGGGAATTCGTTTGTGACTTATCGTCCTGAGGGTGGAAATAAAATTTCGTTGATAGACCATCGGATTCGCGATTTGGAAGAAGATAAAAATGGTTTCTTATGGATTGCGACTTCTGCCGAGTTGTTTAGTTGTTATGATCTGAAGAAAGATTGTTTTGTTGATTTTACCGGTTGTGGGGAATATGAGCAACTGTATAGTTACAAGATGACTGACCGTGAAGGTAATGTTTGGTTGTGGCAGGATGGAAACGGGTGTCGTAAAGTGACTTATATGAATGGTGAATTTACATCTGTGGTTTTCAAGAAAGAAAATAACAATCTCCCTTCTAATAATATTACTTATATATCTGAGGATGAGCAAGGAAGAATATGGATTGGTAGCCATGACGGTATAGCTCAAGTGGTAGGGAACAAGGCAGTATTGGTGGAAGAAAATCATGATGCCTTCAAGATGATGTCTTTTGGTAAAGATGTTTTTTTTCTTTCGGGAACAGGAACAATTTCGTTGAAGAGAGAAGGAGAGGATAGCCGTTTATACCAGCCTTCAGTTGAAGAAGTGATACAGGGGTGCAATACATCCGAAACTCCTGTAACCTATTATAGTAAGGAGATGCGTTATCCACGAAAAGGTGGATTTAAGCAGTTTTTGTCTGCTTTGGTAGAAAACCAGGATATTCGTTATAACCAACAGGTCATATCGATAGATGTAGAGAATCGTCTTCTTCGTACATCAAAAGGCGATGAATATCAATTTGACCGTTTGATTAGCAGTCTTCCGCTTCCTGAGGTAATTAAGATGCTGAAAAACGTTCCTGTTGATGTTTGCAATGCAGTTGCACGGTTACACTGTACCTGTGGTTATCAGATATCGGTCGGACTGAAGACGAAGAATATCCCTCCTTATCTTTGGTGGTACATTTATGATGAGGATATTCTTCCTGCTCGCGTCTACTCACCTTCCTTGAAGTCGCCCGACAATGTTCCCGAAGGTTGTTCCTCACTTCAGATGGAAGTGTATTGTAACCGTAATGAATATACCCGGGAAGAGCTGTTGGCACGTTCAGTGGGAAAACTTGTTTCTTTAAACATTTTAAAACAAGAAGATATCCTTTTTACTGATATCCGTTTCGAACCATACGCCAATGTCATTTTTGACCATAATATTTATGAAGCCCGTAAGACTGTCCGTGATTACCTTTTTTCCCTTGGTATTGAAACGATTGGGAGATTTGGAAAATGGGGATATCTGTGGAGTGATCAGAGTTTGATGAGTGGATTGAAAGTTGAAATGTAAATAAGCATACTAAGAAAATGGATAGAGATATTTCATTGGATGCCATAAAATTAGTGGCCTGCATTTTTGTATGTACTCTTCACACAATAGGGATGTTTATGTCTGAGTCTTCAGATTTTCATTTATCCTATCTTTTATTTTATATGTCGGGGATTGCAGTTCCATTGTTTTTTATGGTAAACGGCTTTTTATTGGCCCCTAAGGATGGTGGAATGAAGTATTATTATAGGAAGATTTTTAATATTGTCAAGATCGTATGTGTATTTACTTTCATTTTTGATATTCCTAAACTTGTTAGAGGTGATATCTCTATATTAATGCCGTTTAAACAAGCTTGTAGTAGTCTGTTTTTTCAAGGTGGAGTGTTCCCTGTATTTTGGTTTTTGGGAAGTCTCATTTTTATATATGCCCTAATGCCATTTTTAAAGAAATATATCATATCAATAAGAACTAGATTATACGGTTTATTGCTTTTCCTGTCAGTGCTGCAGTTTATAATATACACTTGCGATATTTATACAAATTACGTTTATTCTTTTATATTTGAAAATGTGTATATACCGCAATCTTTTCGTTTGTATTCCCATTTGATGTATTTTCTATTAGGTGTTTGTTTGAGGTTATATCTTACAGATAATAATATGTTAAAAAATGTAATAAGGGGGGGGGGTAAAGCGGTCTTGTGCATACTATCAGAGACACGTTGGAGGCTAATGTGATACCGAGAGCCGTATTTTCAGTAAT
>ENA-UEOO01000298-UEOO01000298.1-human-gut-metagenome-genome-assembly--contig:-NODE-298-length-18458-cov-8.697786_pt1 | contig 18458 bp, 15 predicted proteins | sample MGYA00242888_ERZ507892 | MGnify/ENA primary metagenome ERZ507892 (study PRJEB26167, sample SAMN06115415) | human gut metagenome | host: Homo sapiens | place: China:Sichuan | collected 2015-02-04...
CTTTATGGTAGCTTTCCCAATTATGATTTTATCTATTATTATAAGTAGCATTTACTTATATTTATTCTATCTATAATTTAACAAAAATATTAAAATAAAAAGCCCTTTACTAAGTTATTATCATTTAACATAGTAAAGGGCTTTTTATGTTCATAAATCTTTATTTACTTTTCTTTGCCATCAAAGAAATGAACATCTCTATGACATCAAAGAAATGAACATTTATTTAAATATTGCTATGTTTTACAGAATCAAAGATATCTGTGATTTCTTTAGATGGTGCTTTATCAAGTTTGCTACCGATAATGATAGCTAAAGAGGATAAGATAAAGCCTGGAACGATTTCATAGAGTTGTAAGATTGGATATACAGTTGCGATATCTAATAAGGTGATTTGTTTCCAAACAAGAACAGTGATACCGCCGACAATCATACCTGCTAAGATACCATTTCTTGTAGTGCGACGCCAGAAGAGAGAGAATAATAAAGCAGGGCCGAAAGTAGCACCAAAACCTGCCCAAGCGTAAGCAACGATATTTAAAATGGAGTTATTAGGGTCAAGACCAAGAGCGATAGCTATCAAGGCGATACCGATTACAGATAAACGAGTAACAAGTACTAATTCACGAGGATTGATATCTTTATGAATGAATTGTTTATATAAGTCTTGAGCTACAGCAGAAGCACCTACTAATAATTGAGCGGAAGCTGTACTCATGATAGCTGCAAGTACAGCGGAAAGCACGATACCTGCCCAGAATGGACTAAATAAATGGTCAGTCATAACGAGGAATACTGTTTCAGAATTAGTGCCATTGAGTGGTGTAGTTAAATAAACACTACCAACCATACCTACACATACAGCAGCAGTAAGAGAGATTACTACCCAAGTCATAGCAATGCGAGTGGCTTTTTTCAATTCACTAGAAGAAGTGATAGCCATGAAACGCACTAAGATATGAGGTTGACCAAAATAACCAAGACCCCAAGCAAGTAGAGAAATCAATTCTAATACTGTAGTATAAGAACCATCTGGTTTTGTGAATGGATTGAAAAATTCTGGATTAGTGATGCTGATAGCAGTATATGTATCACCAAATCCCCCTAATGTGAAAGCTGCAGCAATAGGGACGATTAAGATAGCGAAGAACATCATTACGCCTTGGATAAAGTCAGTCCAACAAACGGCTAAAAATCCCCCTACAAAGGTATAAAAGACGATAACGAAAGCACCAAGACAAAGAGCATATTCATAAGGAATGCCAAAAATGGTGTTAAATAATTTACCGCCAGCTACAAATCCAGAAGAAGTGTAGATGATGAAGAAGATTAAAATAAAGATTGCCATGACAACACGAATTAAAGGGCTTTTATCGTGATAGCGATTTTGCAAGAAATCTGGCAAAGTAAGAGAGTTATTGGCAAGTTCTGTATATTTGCGTAATCGGCGAGCGATAAACTGCCAATTTGCCCATGTACCAAGTGCAAGTCCTACGGCAATCCAGCCAGCATTTAGACCAGCCAGATAAGCAAATCCAGGAAGGCCCATGAGCATCCAACCACTCATATCAGAAGCTTCGGCACTCATGGAAGTTACCCAAGCACCAAGTTTTCTGCCACCTAAGATGTAATCGGACATATTATGAGTGCGATAATAAAAATAAACACCGATTGCCATCATGAATAGCAAATAAAGTAAAAAAGCGACGATAATAGATATATTATCAGACATAAGATACCTCCTATTTAATTTTGATGTTTAATTATATGGTTAATATTGTATCATGATAAGCAAAATATGTACATATGTAAATGTGTATACTACAAATAATACAAATATACTATAAATAAGAAAAATATTGCAATAAATATAAGGGAGATTTACTTTGTGGATTGTATACAAAATTTTTTTGTATTTTTAATTGACAAATATAATGTCCAGTCATATAATAAAAAACATCAACAGTGATGTACATCAGAATTAAATAAAAAATTGTTGATATTATCTTGTAATTTAATAGCAAAATAAGACAAAGACGTCTTGTTAAAAGATATACAAAGCAGTATATCCTTTGACAAGGCGTTTTTTATTTTAGCTTTATTTTAGCAATTATTATATATTTTTGGCTTATTTTGTGATGAAGAAAGGGTGTAATTTATGAAAAAATTAGCGTCTATATTATCTATGACTGCTATGTTCATAGCGATGATGGCATCTGTGGCTTTCGCCGCTGACGATACTACAGCAGCAATAGATACAGGTGATACAGCATGGGTTTTAATCAGTGCAGCACTTGTATTTATCATGACACCAGGTCTTGCATTTTTCTATGGTGGTATGGTAAGAAGTAAAAACGTATTGAGTACCATAATGCACAGTTTCTTCATTGTAGCGATGATTTCTGTGGAATGGGTTCTTATTGGTTATGCAATGACTTTTGGCAGTGATATTGGTGGTTTTATTGGTAGCTTAGACAAAGTTGGTTTGACTGGTGTGGGCATGCAGGTAATGGCAAATGGTACAATTCCTGAACTTGCTTTTGTAGCCTTTCAGTGTATGTTTGCTATTATTACACCTGCACTTATTACTGGTGCTTTCGCAGAAAGAATGAAATTTGGTGCTTTTGTAGTATTCATCTTATTATGGGCAATCTTAATCTATAACCCTATGGCTCATTGGGTATGGGGTGGTGGCTTCTTAGCTAAACTCGGTGCCTTAGATTTTGCAGGGGGATTAGTAATTCATATTTTATCTGGTGTATCTGGTCTTACAGTATGTATTTTACTTGGCAAACGCCATGGTTATGGCAAAGTTCCAATGCTTCCACATCATTTACCAATGACTGTACTTGGTGCAGCACTTTTATGGTTTGGTTGGTTCGGATTCAATGCAGGTTCTGCTCTCGGTGCTAATGCACTTGCTGCAAATGCTTTTGTTACTACACAGGCAGCAGCAGCTATGGCGACTGTATCTTGGGTAGCATGTGAATGGATGCATCATGGCAAACCTACTATCTTAGGTGCAGCTTCTGGTTGTGTTGCAGGTCTTGTAGCCATCACTCCAGCAGCAGGTTTTGTTGCTCCACTTCCAGCTGTATTTATCGGTTTAATCGGTGGTATTGTTTGTTACTTTGCAGTAGCAGTTGTTAAAGAAAAATTTGGTTATGATGATTCCTTAGATGCTTTCGGTGTTCATGGTATCGGTGGTACATGGGGGGCTGTAGCTACAGGTTTATGGTGCTCTACAGAAATAAATCCAGCTGGTGCAGATGGTTTATTCTATGGCAGTGCAGACACTTTAATCGCTCAGTTGATTTCTATAGTAGTAGCTTATGTACTTGCTATTGTAGGTTCTTATATCTTATTTAAAGTTGTTAGTTGCTTTATGCAGGTTCGTGCAAGTGAAAATGAAGAAGTTTCTGGTATTGATATCTGCGAACATGGTGAACGTGCATACAATCAATCTATTATGAGCGCCAATACATTGCTTTCCAGTAATGCAGAAGCTTTTGCTAGTGAAAATTTTACAAAACCTGTTGATTTAAAATAATAAAATTAAAATTTAAAAATTTTAGTGGTATTATTATAAGAAAAAGAATTTATAAATTTTCATTAGTAAGGGGTAGATTTTATGCGCAAAATAACGAAAATAGAAATTATAACTCGTGCTAGTAAATTAGAAGAATTAAAAGAAGCTTTGAATAAAATCGGTGTTCAGGGTATGACTGTAAGTCAAGTATACGGCTGTGGCTTACAAAAAGGTCATACTGAAGTATATCGTGGCAAACAATATAGCGTAAATCTTGTACCAAAAGTAAAGATTGAGACAATTGTTTGTGCAGTTCCTGTAGAATTAGTTTTAGAAACAGCACGCAAAGCTTTGCAGACAGGTCATATTGGTGATGGTAAAATCTTTGTTTATGATGTAGAGAATGCTATGCGTATTCGCACAGGAACAATGGGTGATAAAGCTATCACAGATGATGAAGCATGATTAATTTCCTTCATTATAATAAGCGTAGTCAATTTGACTATATAGTATAATGAAAGAAATATCTTTATACACAAACAAGAAATATCTCTATAGATAAATAGAGATATTTCTTGGATATTTTTTAGCTTATTAAATAACTTATAAATGAATATACGAAAGAGAAGTTAGGTATTGCCTAACTTCTTTTTTTTATCTTGTATAAAGTTAAAATAAATATATTTTATGCTATAATATAATATATTATCAAAATCGAGGTGTAGCTTATGTCTTTAACTGATAAAGAAATTATGGATGGCGTATTAGCTGAATTTAGCAATTTAGCAGCTATTCCACGTAAATCAAATCATGAAGAAGCAGTAAGTAATTTTTTGAAAGAACGTGCTTTATCTTTTGGTTGCAAAGTAGTTCAAGATGAAAAATTTAATTTAATCATTGATAAAGATGCAGCAAAAGGTTGTGAAACTTGGCCACGTGTAATTATTCAAGGTCATATGGATATGGTATGCGTAGCAGCTAAAGGCGTGCAATATGATCCACTGACAAGCCCTATTAAAATTATCAATGATGGTGAATTTTTACGTGCTGATGGTACTAGTCTTGGTGCTGATGATGGTATTGGCGTAGCAGTAGCTATGTATTTATTACAACAAGATTTCAATCATGGTCCTATTCGTGCTATTTTCACTGTAGATGAAGAACAGGGCATGACTGGAGCAAAAGCATTAGATGCTAAATATTTATTAGATGCAAAATATCTTATAAACTGTGATTCTGAAGCTTTTGATGTGCTCACTTTGTCTAGTGCAGGCAGTGTAAATGTCGATGCAGAACGTCGCATTACATGGCATAAACCAGAACATCGTTCTGCTTATAAATTTGTAGTCAAAGATTTACATGGTGGTCATTCTGGTGAAGCTATCAATTGTGGTTATGCTAATGCTGTAAAAATCATTGCTCAAGCAATTAATAGCATTATGAAAAAAACAGAAATTGAACTTGCAAGTATCAGCAGTTTAAAAGCAAGAAATGTAATTCCATCAGAAGCTGAATTTGTATTCACTTCCCCACTTTCCAATGTGAAGGTATTTGATGTAGTAGTAGCTGAAATCACAGATTATTTAAAAGCTGCTTATGGCAATGTAGAAAAGAATTTCACAGTTACTTGTGTTCCTTGTGAGCTTCCAGAACGTGTAATGTCTGAAGAAGATGCAAGCAGTATTGTGGACTTCATTAATTTGAGCATGACTGGCGTGCTCAAGATGTCTCAAGTTGAAGAAGGCTTAGTAGAATTATCTGCAAATATCGGTCCTGTTGTTACTAAAGAAAATGCAGTGGAAATATCTGTATTCCCAAGAAGTGCTGTAGATGCATTGACTAGAGAAATTGCAAATATTTATATTCAATTAGGTAAACGTTGTGGTATTCGCGTTGTAAGTGGAGAACCTGCTCCTGGTTGGCCTGCAAATTCAGATAGCCAATTAAAACATGTAGTATTAGAAACTTTCAAAGAACAAAATGGTTTTGATATGAAAGCAAAATCCATTCATGCAGGTCTTGAATGTAGCTATTTCTATGCTAAAAATCCAAACTTAGATATAATTTCTATTGGACCAAACAACATAGATATTCATAGCCCAAATGAAAGATTGGAATTAAAAACATTAGTTCCTCATGTAAAATTAATTAAAGGCGTTATGGAAAAATTAGATAAATAATGGTTAATGTTCGTTTTTCTTTTGTGTAAAAGAAAAATGAACCAAAAAGAAAACCACCGCAGATAAAATTTTAGCTTTGAAAAACATTATCATTTCATACAATGCTTAAAACTCGCTTTGCTCAGACAGTTAAGCAAAAGGCGTATTCAATGATAATGTTTTTCAATAATCTTGCGATTACCGCTAAATTTTATAATACGGAAATAGATTACGTATTATTAGAAAAATTTCCTCATAGTATAGATATTATATTTATTGTATAAGATTTATATTATGAGGATTTTTTATTATTAGTTTTTAAATAAAAAATAATAAGCAAATATTCCTCACGTTAGCAATTTTTTGGTAGCTGAAAGCTATTGGAAATTATAAAATCATATCTATGAATTTAGCTCTATTGTTTGAACGAAGTGAGTTTAGAGCGTTATAGATGTGGTTTTATAATGGACAAAGAAAAATTGGTATCGGGAGGTAGAGTTCTTTTGTTACTTTTCTTGCTCGTGAAAGAAAAGTAAGTATAAAAATGTAGGTGTTCATTTCTTTGGTGGCAAAGAAACGAATCAAAGAAAACCACCGCAGATAAAATTTAAGCTTTGAAAAAATATATAGGTATTCATTTTCTTTAGTGATAAAGAAAACGAAGCAAAAGAAACCACTCTCTCACGCACTTTTTATGATAACCTGATGACTACCGTAAAAAATGCTAAAATGCGGGAGAGATTTGGTGTTATTTAAGATTTCTTTTTTACAAATAAGTATTTACCTATTGTTTTTAAGTAAATAATATATTTTACTTATTGATAGATATATGATAATATAAGGTCAAGGTTGAACGAGATATTAATTAAGAAATTATAAATAAGATAATTTATGAAAGAAGGCTTTATATTATGATTAGAAAAGTTCCTGTACCTACTGCTGGGGTGATGCTTGGATTGGCGGCTCTTGGTAATTTGCTTGCACCATATTCTATGGTTTTGAAATACGCTTGCGGTATTAGTTCTGCATTCTTAGGGGTGTTGTTATTTAGCAAAATTATTTTACATCCGCAGATGATGAAAAATGATTTGAATGGAAATTCTATTTTTGCCAGTGTATTTGCTACTTTCTTTATGGCGATTATGCAACTTTGCACTTATACTTTTCCGTTTGCACCTATAGCTAGTGAAGTAGTTTGGTATGGGGCGATTTGTGGTCATTTTATGTTGATGGCGTGGTTTACTTATCGCTATATCATCAATTTTGAATTAAGAGATGTTTTCCCAACATATTTTATAGCATATGTAGGTATTGTGGTAGCGTCTGTTACAGCACCTACTTTTAATCACCACAATTTAGGTGAATATATTTTCTGGTTTGGTTTCACTATGTATATGATATTATTCGCTCTTGTTACTATCCGTTATTGCAGTAAACATGCAATCGCTGAACCAGCTAAACCTTTATTTTGTATCTATACTGCACCAATGAGTTTAAGTTTAGCGGGTTATCTTGCTTGTGTTGCTGATAAATCTTTAATCATGATTGTGATTATGCAGATATTAGCTCAAGGATTATTTGTGGCAGTGCTTACACAGATGCCAAAACTTTTAAAATTAAAATTCTATCCAAGCTATGCAGCATTTACTTTCCCATTTGTTATTACTGCGATTGCACTTCGTCAGACTGTTAGTTATTTAAATGAAATCAATATAGCAGTACCTGGTATTTTAAATTATGTAGTAGGAGTAGAAACTATCTTAGCTACAGCGATTGTAACTTATGTGTTCATCAGATATTTGAAATTCTTACATGAACAAATGATTGTAAATATGGGGGATAGAGCAAAAACTGTTTTTGGTACTATAACTAATATTGTTAAATAATGAAGCCTTCAAAATTCTAAGAATATACCTTAATACTATTTAGGTTTAGATTTTATATCTAAACCTATTTTTTTGCTTTTTGATAAAAATAAAAAAGCAGCTATCTTAATGGACAGCCTCTTCTTCAACAATAACACTATAAGAAGAGGGCTGACATCGGCAAACATCAGTTTATTCTCTTCTTTGTTTATTATACTACAATGAATATGGCAAAACAAGTTGAATTAATTTAGATATTATATTAGGTATTATAATTGATTTGTTTCAACTAAGGACAGGATATGTTATCAAAAAGCATTTTGCCAAATAGTACATAGATGGTATAATATAGCTATTGTTTTTAACTATTTATAATTTGTATATATAAGAAAGGATGGAAATGAATGGTTGAATCAGCATGGTCGCTATTGCCTCCGATAATTACCATAGTATTGGCTTTGGCGACAAAAGAAGTATACATGTCGTTGATTGTGGGTATCTTTGTAGGGGCTTTAATGTTCACAGGCTTTGATTTATTAGCTGCTATTGATACATTTTTTGCAATTATGTCCGATAAAGTTGGCGGAAATGTATATATTTTAGTATTTTTGGTCTTATTAGGTATTATTGTAGCAGCTATTGCTCGCTCTGGTGCTTCTCGTGCTTATGGTGAATGGGCAGCAAGTGCAATCAGAGGAAAACGCAGTTCCTTGCTCGTTACTTCTATCTTAGGGGTAGTTATCTTCATCGATGACTATTTTAACTGCTTGACTGTAGGTACAGTTATGCGACCTGTTACTGATAAATTTAATGTAACTCGTGCAAAACTCGCTTATATCATCGATGCTACAGCAGCACCAATTTGTATTATCGCTCCAGTATCTAGCTGGGCAGCAGCAGTTAGTTCTTCACTTCCAGAAGACAGTGCTATTGATGGTTTCTCCTTATTCTTGCAGACAATTCCTTTTAATATGTATGCATGGTTTACTATTATCTTTATGTTGTTTTTGATTTGGACTGGTAAAGATTTTGCTGCTATGAAAACTTTAGAGAAAAAAAGCGGTGGCAAATTAGTAATTCCTGAAGAATATAAAGAAGAAAAAATGGAAGCAGTAGGTAATGGTAAAATCTTAGATTTATTATTACCACTTATTGTTTTAATCGGTGGTTGCATCTTCGGTATGCTCTATACTGGTGGTATTTTAGAAGGTGCTAGTGTATCTGATGCTTTTGCTAATTGCGAATCCGCTAGAGGTCTAGTAATTGGTTCCTTTATCGCTTTAGTGTTCACATTCTTACTCTATGTGCCACGTGGAGTACTCCGCTTTGGCAAATTCTGTGAATGTTTTAACCAAGGTTTTAGAGCAATGACACCTGCTATCTTTATCTTATGTCTTGCTTGGAGCTTATCTGGTGTTTGCGGTGAAGATTATTTAAATATCGGTGGTTATGTTGGCGGTATCGTATCCAATAATGCTACTGTAGGTATGTTCATGCCAGCAGTATTCTTCCTTGTAGCTATCGGTCTTGCTTTTGCTACTGGTACTTCTTGGGGTACATTCGGTATCTTGATTCCTATCGCTCTTGCTGTAGTATCTACTGATGCTCATCTCTTAGTGGTTACAGTAGCAGCAGTATTAGCTGGTGCTGTAGGTGGTGACCATGTATCACCAATATCTGATACAACTATCTTAGCTTCTGCGGGGGCTCAATGTAGCCATATCGACCATGTAAGTACACAGGTTCCATATGTAATCGTAGTAGCTAGTTGTGCATTTATAGGTTATTTAGTAGCTGGTATTGCTGGTAATGGCTGGATCGGTGTAGTATCTGGTTTTGTTTTATTAGCTATAGCTATGATTTATATTTATAAAGTTTTAATGAAAGATTAAGTGATAATATTTTCAATAAATGTTAGGATAAGCTAGTTTATTCTAACATTTATTTTTTATAAATATATATTAGAAAAATAATTTCATTAGTAAATATATAAGCATTAATAGTGTTAGTTATTTTATATGAAAAAAAGCTTCATATTTAAAGGCTTGACGCATTTTGGCTATATGTATAAAATAGAACTTAATGAAAAAGAAAAAGTCAATACATAGAAAGAATATGGAGGAATTTTATGTATAAAAAAGTGATAGTAACAACGGCAATATTATCCATGATTGCTGCTACTTCTTTTGCAGCTGATAAGACGGATGATAATACATTGTATATGGGATTGAATAATGTACCTATAGAGGTAGGGGCAGATGATACTGCTATTTTTAAACCAGCAGCTATAACTTCTATATCGGATTATAATAAACATTATCGTTTATATAAATACGATGTTATATCAGTGCGTATAATCGGTTTTAGAGATGCGCAGGGCTTAGACAATATCATGATAGGTACAGATGGTTATGTAAATCTGCCATATGCTGGTTCTGTAAAACTTGCTGGACTTACATTAGAAGAAGCAAGAGCAGTACTTATGCAGAAATTCAGCAAGTATTTAAAGATACCGGATATGTCAATCATGGTTACATCTTATGGACCACGTAAAGTTCAAGTATTAGGCGAAGTAAATAAACCAGGAACGGTAGAACTTGCTTCTGATGATATGAATGTGACCAATGCTATATCTAAAGCAGGCTGGGTTACAACGTATGGTCGTATAAAAAAAGCGCAAGTAATTCGCATAATTGATGGCACTATGTATATAAGGGAAGCTAATATTAAAAATTACATTGAAAAACATGATATCACACAGAATTTAGCATTAGAAGATGGCGATATTATATTTATTCCTAAATCTAATAAAATTGATTTCCATCAAGATATTTTACCACTTCTCAATCTTTATAATACTTATAAGGCAATTACAGATTAATAGGAGGGCAAAGAGTGGATAATATAAATAATAATGATAATACAATTGATTTAAGAAAGCTGTTCTCTATAATAGGAGAGCAGAAAAAAGTAATTATACCGATCATAGTGATCTGCACAGTGCTCGCTATTATAGTAGCATTTGTATTGCCAAAGTCTTATCAGTCAAATACACTTGTTAGAATAAAATCTTTTAATAATTCAGCTATGTCAAGTATGGCTGCAATGGCAGCAGGTTTTGGTATAGATGTAGGGGGATCATCTTCTGCTAGTCCGGAAAATTATATGGAGCTTATGAAATCTAGGGAAGTTTTAGAGCCGATTATGGAACAAGTAGATATGCCAGAAGAAGATAAAGAAAAGCTTACTACAGAAGATTTTATTAAAAAATATCTAGAAATTACAAATACAAAGAAAACAGATTTAATCAATATCACAGCTTATGGTAAGACTCCAGAAGAAGCACAGATGATTTCTCAGTCCATAGCCGATAATTTCCTCACTTTGATGACAAAATTAAATAAAGAAGGAAATTCTTCTACGGTTAATTTTTTAAATGATCGTATGGCTATAGCTAAAGAAGAGATGGAAACAGCAGAAAATAAATTGCAAGCTTATCAGCAGGAAAAAGGAATTTATTCTCCTGATGACCAAGCGAAAGCACTCATCGAACGACTCAGTGCCTATGATACGAATATCGCTCAATTAGAAGCACAAGAGCAGGCAAATAGTGCTAAACTTCAAGATGTGACAGGTCAATTAGAACAGCAAAATAGCTCTTTGCTCGAATACAATATTTCTGATAATGATGCTATCATGAGTTTACGTACAGCTATTGTCAATAAACAGGTAGAATTAGTCGGTCTTGAACAGCGTTATACAGAAGAGCATCCAGATGTGATTCAAGCAAAACAAGAATTAGCTGAACTTAAAAGATCTTTGGATCGAGAGATTCAAAGTGCTGTAAATTCTAAGAGTGCTACACTTACACCAGTACAGGGCAATCTCTTGATGGAAAAAGTGCAGACAGAGACAGCAAAAGCAGTGACAAGTGCTTCTCTTGATGCCCTAAAAGCAAAACAACAAGAAGCAGAAGGCAATATCTCCACTTTATCTGCTGATAGTGTGGAATATATGCGTCTTTTAAGAGAAAAAAATATAACATCAGAAGTATATACAAATCTTGTAAAAGCATATGAAAATACGCGAATCCAAGAAGCACAAGAGTCAATGGATATTCAGGTAATTGATGCAGCTAATTTACCAAGAGAAGATATGCCAGCAAAACCAAATAAAAAACTTATTGCAGCAATTGGTTTTGTAGTAGGTATTATGATTTCTTTTGGTTATACGCTATATGTGTATAATAAAAGATACAGTTTATGATAAAAAAACAGCAGGGGGTGAAAAATAATGGATAAGGAATTTTTACAGGAACGGATTTCCAATTTAGATCGTATAGCGCATTATATAATTCCTTTAATTACAGCAGTAGGTGATTATATAGCAATCGTTCTATCAGAAAAAATTGTATGGGAATTGACGAAATTTGTTTTAGGTGAAAATTTTAATTTAATTATACCGAAAATGTATTTTTACATTTGGATTCCTGCTGTATTTATTTTCTTTTTGTTTTATGCTAATGCACATAAACGCATGATACCGTATTTTGAAGTGATTAAAAATACTTTTTGTGCTACATTTTATGCAACAGTAGCAGCGATATTTATTTTATATTTAATTCATAGTGTAAATGATTTATCGCGATTTTTTGTAATCACATTGTTTATAATATCATTTATTTTAATATGTATTATACATCAGATTTTGATAATTATTTTTAATAAATTGGATATCTTAAAAGAACCTGTATTATTTATTGGTGCTAATGAGCAAATTAAGACAATCATAAATTTTTTAAAACATAACAATTGTTTTGGTGTACGAGTATTAGGTGTAATGAGTGAAAAATTCGCTGAGAATTATATAAATGATATAAAGAAAACAGTAGAAATCATACAGAAAACAAAAGTAAGAACAGTGATAATTTCTTCAGTAAATATAAAAAAGATGTCTAAGGTTGTAACAGATATTCAGCCATTTGTTAAAAATATTGTATTTACCCCTAATTTAGCTAATATACCGATTGCTAATATGGAAATAAATAAATTGCCAATAGAAAATGTAGTACTTTTAAATGTAAAAAATAATTTAGCACTTAAGCGCAATAAAATTATTAAATACGTCTTTGATATGGTATTGACAATTATAGGGACTATCTGTATTTCACCTATTTTAATTTGTATTGCGATATGGATTTATAAAGATTCACCGGGACCTATTATTTTTAAACATATGAGAGTAGGTAAGGATGGAAGAGAATTTCCATGTTATAAATTTCGTTCTATGTGTGTAGATGCTAAAGAAAAATTAGAGGAATTATTACAAAACGATCCTGAGGCAAGAGCTGAATGGGAACGTGATTTTAAATTAAAACATGACCCACGTATCACTAAGTCAGGCGCATTTTTGCGCAGAACAAGTCTTGATGAATTGCCACAGATTTTTAATGTATTAAAAGGTGAAATGAGCCTTGTAGGACCACGACCGATAATTAAGGATGAAATGGAACGATATGGAAATCATATTGGTGATTATTTAATGGTAAAACCGGGTATTGCGGGAATTTGGCAATGCAGTGGTAGAAGTGATGTAAGTTATCAAGAGAGAGTTCAAATGGATAGTTGGTATGTGCGAAATTGGTCTGTTTGGTTAGATATCATGATACTTTGGAAGACAATAGAAGCAGTAGTTGCTAAAAAAGGAGCTTATTGATAGATGAAAATAGTTATACTTGCTGGAGGCGGTGGAACAAGATTGTTCCCATTATCAAGAGAGTGTTATCCAAAGCAATTTTTGCATGTAATTGGAGATAAATCACTTTTGGCTCAAACAGTGGAAAGATTTCTTGGATTAGTAAAGCCAGAAGATATCGTTATTGTTACAAATAAAAAATATATATTTCATGTGCAGGCAGCGCTTAAATCAATTGATGCTCAAAATGCGCATATCATAGTAGAACCAGTGGGCAGAAATACAGCACCTGCAATAGCTTTGGCACAGATTTATTGTAAAGATAAATTAAAATGTAATGATGATGAAGTATTGTTTATCAGTCCTTCTGACCATTTAATTAAGCCAATAGAAGATTTTCAGAAGTTAATAATGCAGGCAGAACAGACAGCAAAACTGGGCAGTATTGTAACACTTGGTATAAAACCTACAAAACCTGAAACGGGTTATGGCTATATAGAAGCTGCTGGAAATAAAGAAAATAAGTCTGTCAAGGTATTGTCCTTTAAAGAAAAACCAGATATAAAAACAGCTGAAAAATATTTAAAAGCAGGTAATTATTTCTGGAACAGTGGAATGTTTATGTTCAGCATAAAAACGATGCAAGAGGAATTTAAAACATTTGTTCCTGAAATAGTGGAAATAGAAAATAAAGGCTATGAATATACAGTAGATAATTTTATTCAAATGCCTAATATTTCTATTGACTATGCTGTAGCAGAAAAATCTCAGAAAATGATGATGATGCCAATGCAGGATATCTATTGGAATGATATTGGCAGTTTTGATGCTATAGCAGAAGTTTTATCAGATGAAAATAATAATGCTTTTATCGGCGATACCTTAACAGATAATTGTAATAATACCATGATAATTGCCGAAGATAGATTGGTTGCTGGTATTGATTTAAATAATCTTGTAATAGTTGATACACCAGATGCTTTGCTTGTAGCACAAAAAGGGCAGTCACAAAAGGTTAAAGATGTTGTTAGTAAATTAAAAAAAGCTGACCGCAAGGAAGCACGTGAAAACGTGACGATGTATCGTAGTTGGGGCAAATATACACTTTTAACCGAAGAAAAAGATTATAGAGTTCGAAAAGTGGAAATGAACCCAGAAAAAAGTTTAATGATGCAGATGCATTACCATAGAAGTGAGCATTGGACTGTTATATCTGGTACAGGAAGAATAACTATCGATGATAAAGAAAGTATATTTACTGAAAATCAAAGCACATACATCCCTATGGGAGTTAAACATAAATTATCTAATCCAGGAAAAATACCATTAGTAATAATAGAGGTGCAATCTGGTAAATATATTGATGATGATGACATTGTAATTTTTTAAAATAATTTAATCTAGAAGGGATTTATGAATGAAAAAAATACTTTTTTTTACAGGATCAATGTCTAAAAGTGGTGGTATTGAAAGAGTAACAGCTAATTTAGCTAATATGTGGGCTGAAGATGGTTATTGTGTTGAAATCGTAGTTTTAGATAGAGATACATCTAGTTTTTTTAAACTTGCAACAGGTATTGTAATTAATACAATAAATTTAAAAGAATATAATTCAAAAATTGAAATGATACCATGGTTTATTAAGATGGTATATTATTTTCGATGTTATATAAAAAAAAGCAAGCCAGATGTTATTTTAGGAATATGGACAAGTAGAGCAGCCTGTGCTATTATTTCCGCAGCTTTTTTAAAAATACCCGTAATTGCATGTGAACATATTGCTTTTTATGAGTTAAGAAGGGGCTTACAGATATTAAGAAAATATACGTATCCTTATGCTAATGCAGTAGTGTCTTTGACAAAAAATGATACTGAGTTATATAAAAAAATGAATAAAAATTCTTTTACAATTGTAAATGCTGTTGAGCCAATTTATAAGATTAAACATTTAAGTAATGAAAAAGTTATATTAGCTGTTGGTAGGTTAGTACCTCAAAAAGGGTTTGATATTTTGTTAAAATCATGGAACTTGATAAGTAAATCTTATCCAAATTGGAAATTAAAAATAGTAGGAAGAGTTTTGATAGGATATGAAGATTATGCTAAAAGTCTGTATGATTTTGTGAAGAAAAATGACTTAGAAGATAGTGTGATTTTTCAAGATCAGACAAAAAAAATTTTAGAAGAATATGATAAGGCAGCTTTTTTTGTGTTATCGTCACGTTTTGAAGGATTACCTATGGTTTTATTAGAAGCAATGTCTAGAGGGTTAGCGGTTATAAGTTTTGATTGTCCAACAGGTCCGAAAGATGTAATTACTGATAAAAAAAATGGAATTTTAGTAGAAAATGGAAATATCGAATTGTTATCAAAAGCTATAGAAAAATTAATTAATGACAAAGATTATAGAAATTACTTAGGAGAAAATGCTAATGTAGAAATTATTAGACATTATAGTAATGAATTTGTAAAAAAATGTTGGGATAATCTCTTATCAAAAGTAGGAGTATGAATTATATGCAGTTATCATTTAATACAGAACTTTATTTTATATATATTATAGCATTTATTTTGGTCATTTTAGAGCAGTTTATAAAACGAAAGTATATAGAAATTATTTTATATTTTTTTTGTGTATTTATTATTTTATTTACAGCTTTTAGAGATCCTGTATCAGACACTATAATGTATACAGATGTATTTAATCAAATGCCGGATATATGGAATTTAATTAATGGAGAATCATTAATATTAGATAAATTCCCATTAGAATTAGGATATTTATATTTAAATAGTATTGTACAATTTATAGTAAGTGCACCTCAATTGTTATTTTTTATAATTGCAACGATATCAATATCAGCATATTATTTTCTTTTTCGTAAATATTCTCCATATATAGCATTATCTTTTTTTATCTATTTAAGTCTATTATATATTTTTAGAGAAATTGTTCAAATTAGAAATGGTGTGGCATGTGCATTAGTGTTATATTCTGTAAAGTTTTTATATGAACAAAAAATAAAAAAATATATTTTAATAATTTTGATAGCTGCTTCATTTCATTTAACAGCAGTAGTTGGATTTTCTTTTTATTTTATTAATAAGATATTATGGACTAGAAAAAAAATATTGTTAGTTTTATTTTTTGGATTAATTGTGACACAAATTGAATGGATTTATCAAGTTATGGAAATTTTAGGTAATATGGGTCTTTTATATTATCGAATAGCTAAGTATCAAGGTGATGTCGTAGCACAACAAGAAGTTACATTAGTAAAATATCTATTATATTGTTTTATTTTAGCTTATGTTGGATTAAATAATTGGGGTAATAGAACTAAAGGTAGTTTAGAAAATTTGTTGTTAGGCATATTAGTTTTTGGTGTATTGATACAAGGAAGTTTTCACGAATTTAGAGAATTAGCAGATAGGATATCTTCATTATTTTATACAGTTTTATTTTTATTAATACCAATATATTTAAAATATACAAGATGGAAGTATATTATATTAATAGCTATACTAATTATTTTACCATTTTATTTTTATAGAACAGTACAATGGATTTATAATCCATTGCAATAAAAATTTTTATATGTGGGGTAAGAAAGATGATTCCTAAAAAGATACATTATTGTTGGTTTAGTGGAGATGAATTTCCAGATGATATAAAGAAATGTATAGAGTCATGGAGAAAATATCTTCCTGATTATGAAATCATTGAATGGAATGCAAAAAATTTTGATTTTAATGTAAATCAATATGTGAAAGAAGCATATGAGGCAAAAAAATGGGCTTTTGTTTCAGATTATGCAAGACTATATATTTTATATAATGAAGGTGGAATATATTTAGATTCTGATATAGAAGTTTTAAAAAGTTTTAATAATTTACTAGAAAATCGTGCATTTACAGGTTTTGAAAGTAAGGGAGTTGTAGCTGCATGGATTTTTGGTTCAGAAAAAAATAATCCTATTTTTAAAGAATTTATGGATTATTATAGTGATAGGCATTTTAAAAAAGAAAATGGAACATATGATATGACACCTAATACAGTGCCTATATCGAAAAAATGTAAAGAATATGGAATGAAAGAAGAAAATATACAACAAAAATTAAAATATATTACTATATATCCAGAAGATTATTTTTGTACTAAAAGTATTATTGATGGGAAAATACGTATTACGGAAAATTCTTATACTATACATCATTTTGGTGGTGGATGGCAAACAACAAAAGGGAAAATAATAAAAAAAATAAAATATAAATTATTTACACTAATAGGTGCTAAATATTATCCGATTATTAGGAAATTTTATAGAAATTTATTTAATTAGGAGAAATATATGTTATTAATATCTATTATTATTCCTATATATAATGTTGAAGCATATTTAGAACGATGTTTTGATTCGATAAGAAGGCAAATTAGTAATAATTTTGAAGTTATATGTATAGATGATGGTTCTAAAGATAAAAGTGGGGAAATCTGCAATAAATATGCTAAAATTGATTCTAGATTTAAAGTTTTTCATAAAAATAACGGAGGAGTATCCTCTGCACGAAACTTTGGTATGAAAATGGCTAGTGGTAAATATTTAGCATGGATAGATCCAGATGATTATATTTCAGATAGCTGGTATACAGAGTTAGAAGAATATTTACTTCAGGATATTGATTTTATTTTTTTTGATTATATTCTTTTAAAAAATAATAAGAAAATAGTAAAAAAATTTGCTGAAACATCAAAAAAAGTGGAGAAGTTTATCCTTTTAGATGAGATAACAGCAGATCGCGGATATTCAGTATTGTGAAAGGTTATTTCAGCGTTTTTATGAGATCGGAAGTACACCGCAGGGCGGTGTGACGAGGCTTGGGTATTCGGAGACGGAGGATGCGATGCACGAAGCCTTCAGGGAACTCGCAGGGGAACTCGGAGCAAGGATCGATACGGACGAGGTTGGAAATACTTATGCGGCAAATACGGAAGAGACCGGATATACGTTGATCGGCTCACATCTGGATTCTGTTATTGAGGGCGGCCGATATGACGGAGTGGCTGGTGTGATGGCCGGGCTTATGGTGATGCGCTGGGCGAAGGAGGATGGAATCAGGATCCCGCTTCGGGTCGGGGCGTTCCGGTGTGAGGAGTCCAGTAATTTTGGGTGCTGTACGATCGGTAGTGGACTGATTACACATGAGGTC
>ENA-UEOO01000317-UEOO01000317.1-human-gut-metagenome-genome-assembly--contig:-NODE-317-length-17740-cov-4.669875_pt1 | contig 17740 bp, 6 predicted proteins | sample MGYA00242888_ERZ507892 | MGnify/ENA primary metagenome ERZ507892 (study PRJEB26167, sample SAMN06115415) | human gut metagenome | host: Homo sapiens | place: China:Sichuan | collected 2015-02-04...
GAGGCTCTTTTGTATGACAATAGAGGCTGTGTTTGAGTAGCAAAGAGGCTCTATTGTGCCCCTTTGATGCATGTTTAGCACCGTCATTCATTGCACATTTCTCTTCTTGGCTGCATAACCGACTGTGCGTCAGTGTGCTATTGTTGCACGCTCAAAACTCGAAAATTTCGCATCAAAGATTTCTTAGTGCGCTGAACGAGGAGTATTGAGCGTCAGGAATGCAAATATAGTCTTCGGCGGAACCGCCGAAGAGTTAGGAATTAAGAATTTTGATTTTTGAATTGTGCGCCAAGGCGCATTGTGAATTATTCAGTTTTGAATAGATAGGATGAATGTCTTCTTGTCTAAAATAGTATGTCTTACGTCGAATAACGGACATTATTCGCATGTGATTATTGCCTCTTTTGTCTCCCCGTCCACCCCAAAATGTCTGTTAAATCCCTTGTCAAATTAGGTGCGTAAATTGTCTGTTGGCTTGTCAAATTGCGCTTTGACCTTAATTTTGTAAAGAATTGGCCATTTTTTGTTAAGTTTATACAATTGACTTGAGCGAATTTCAGCTTATTTTGCAGTGCTGACAGACATAGCGTAAGGCGTGTCGTCTCATGCAAATATTACTAACCACAAATAACGTACAATATGAGACCGCAAGACTATACTATTGAGAACGAACCTTGGCGACATTCATACGATGACGTTGAGGGCAAAATCAGGGAGCATGTGGAAAAGCTGGGGACTGAACAGGAAATAACCAAGAAACCCAAACATCACTTTATTAAACATAAAACTAAATAGATAACATATTATTATTCACCTTTCAAATCATTTTTAATATGAGGAAACAATTATTACTAATGCTATCCCTACTGCTATATGCCGTAGGAATGGCGGCACAACAACCCGATTGGGGCTACAATCCCAATGCCTATCCTGACGAGCACGTCATTTATGTAGGACTGGTAGATGACAAAGGCAGTGCAGTACAAAGTTTTAATGCCAACACTTACCTTGGAGCATTCATTGATGGTGAATGCCGCGGAATTGCGGAGGTAAGCCAAAAGTCTGTATCGGACACCAAAACCATTTATTATTTCGCTCTGCGTGTAAAGGGTTCGGATACAGACAATGGAAAGGCTATCTCGTTCCGTTTAAGTATTCCAGGAGCCAATATGTCTTATATTTACAACGACCTGAAGCCTGCCGCAAATGCCGTAACCTATACTAATAAGAAAACCACCGGTACGCTGTCAGACCTCTTCCCGCTGAAGTTTATCCAGCCTCTATATTATGGTTTCACCCAAGAGACAGTATCAGTTAAGGTGGGTGAGCAGATCAATTTGTTGGATTATATTACATTCGAGCCAGCGAATGCCAACATACCAGAATTAAACTGGAATATGTATGAAGAGAGTGAAAATGTCATTATCGAAGGAAATAAGCTCACAGCCATTAAGTCAACTGGCAAGTATGGTTCCGTCGGCGTTTTCCCTAAGCTTTGGGACATGAAGAATACGGGACAGTATTCCGACATTAATATTCGTGTCATCCAGCCTGCCACCTCTATTGAGCTTCGCGACGAGTATAAGAATGGCATCACAGTTAACTTGGGCGACACTGCTGCCCTCAACACTGTGCTTCGCAGCGGCTACACCACAGCACCTGCCGACTGCAACGAGGAGCTGACATGGAAGAGCAGCGACGAGACTGCCATCCGTCCGATGACAAGTGAAAGCGACCTTGGCAAGTTTGAGCCAGTAAAGACCGGCACTTACACCATGACGCTTAGCGGCGAGAATGCCAGCGTGGACCTTAAGGTCACAGTCATTAAGCCGGTGGAGTCTATCATTCCGGTTGGCTCTGTTAAGACTATTAAGATGTTTGTAGGCGAGAACCTTCTCAACATCCTTCCGTCTGGATATAAGGTAATGCCGGAGGATGCTACAGACCGCAGCGTGCATTACGAAGTTAACCAAAGTTTTAGTGATCAGGGAGTGTACGAGGATGGTGACGGAGCTTATAAGTATACCGACATATTTGGTGACTTATATTTTAATGAAGGTGACGAGATGATCGCCCTTAAGCCAGGTAGAGTTCGTGTTACGATAAATTCAACGCAGAATTCTCGAGCCTATTGCGAATACGAGGTTATCGTAAAAAGAGGTCCTACGAACATCACGTTCAAGCAGGAGGAGATGACTTTCTTGATGCCAAGAAAGGATACTGACAAGTGGGACATCTCTGAGGATATCCGTAACAACATCATCATGACACCGTCATGGCCTAAGTATGACGAATATGAAGAGTACGATATAGCACAAAGCGATTTGGATATCAGATCTTATACGAAAGCCGTAAAACTGTATTATAATTTCGAGAAAGACAGCCTTTCTGCATCTATCGATAGTATAGGTCAGGGACGGATTAATGTCTCCTATTCATCTGAGCGCACCATCGCAACTGAAGAAGGACTCCAAAATGATGAGTATAGAATTTCAAACCACTTCAACATAACGATTTTGGAGTCTCTTAAGGGATTCAAGGTGGACGGATACGTGGATATGGTAAGCACCGAGACACGCGACTTTGTGCTTACTCCCGACCCCGTTGACGCAGAGGTAGACCCGTCAAGAGTGGAGGTTACTATAACTCCTGACAGCTATGTTTCTGAGGAATGGAAGAGCATAGTAGAGATTGTTCCTACGGATGAGAACAAGCTTAACTACACCATCAAACCTCATAGCGTGGGCAGAGCCACTATCAGCGTGAAGCTCGACGGCGTAGAGGTGGCAACATCACATGTCGGTATCGGTCAGCGTTATATGCAGAAGGCAGGATGGAAGTGGGCTTCGTTCTATGGCGGCAGAGTGGGCTGGAACTCTCCTGAATACGAATTAGGCAACGTGGTGGAGGAAATCCGCTCAGAAGACGCCCTTCTCCATAACGACCCCGAATACGGATACTTCGGCGACATCTACAGTTTGGAGACTGGCACATGCTATAAGATTAAGGTAAAGGAAGAGGAGCCTGGTTTGCTTGACTTGAGAATCATGTACACCGGCGCTTACGAAGACATGCGGACTCATCGTCAGATTGTGCCGATGTGGAACTGGCTCGGCAATCCCTATCAGTATGACCACGATATCAACTCGGTGTTCTCTACCGAAGATACATACGCAAACAAATTCAACGTGGGCGACCGCATCGTATCGAAGGACAACGGTTTCGCTGAATACAATGGCGAAAAGTGGACAGGCACCCTTACCACTCTGCATGCCGGACTCGGATATATGTATTTCAATGCAGCATCAGACACCATCGACATGGAATACCTGCGTGAGGGCAGTATGCCTCAGGGCACTCCGGTGATGAACGCTCCCCAGCACAAGCAGAGCGTATGGACATACAACAGCGCTCCGTTCGCTGACAACATGACCATCGTAGCCGACCTTGGCAACGACTATTCGGCAGAACGCTTCACGGTGGGCGCCTTCGTAGGCGACGAGTGCCGTGGTGAGGGCGAGATGATAGACGGCAAGTGCTTCATCACCGTCCATGCTGACAAGGGCGAGACCATTTCGTTCAAGCTCCATGACGCCGTCAGCGGCGAGATGCGCACCATCAACGAGCAGATGCCGTTCGCAAAGATGGCAGGTTCGCTCCGCGCTCCGCAGCGTCTGACTGTAGGTGGCATCGTCACCGGCATCACAGCAGCCGACATCGCATCTTCGGGCATCGCCATTGTGGACGGACAGATAACTGTCCAGGGCATGGACGTGGCTGACGTCATCGTATGCAACGCATCCGGTGCTGTTGTCTCAACCGGCGAGACCACCGTTACCGGCCTTCCTTCAGGCGTTTACGTAGTGAAGGTGAAGACCAAGGACGGCAAGACCGTTACGAAGAAGCTTGTCAAGTAAGTTGACTATACTAATATAACTAAAAGTTTCGCATGTCTCGAGACATGCGAAACTTTAAATAACCACTAAAAGAACCAAAGCGATGAAAAGCCACTTACACATAACCATACTGACGGCTGTGGCAGCATTCTTTCTGCATACCAGCGGCACAACAGCACAGAACATCACGGAGATTGCGAAGAGCGATCCCCTTATCATCACGGGTTCCGTAGGTACACAGAACACCTACTTTCACTCAACGGCAGGCAGCGCATACGCCTCGCCGCTGAGCAACACGCTGTTCCTCAACCTCAACATCAGCATGTATGGATTCAACATGCCTTTCTCGCTTTATTATTCCAACAACAACCTGGACTTCAACTATCCCCACATCTCCTTCAATCTCTCGCCGTCGTACAAGCAATGGCACGGACATATCGGAAGGTCGTCGGCAGGATTCTCGCCCTACGTCATGAGTATGTCTTACAACGGCGTGGGTCTGGAATATCGTACGCAGAAGTTCCGCGTGGGAGCTTTCTACGGCACGCTGCGCAGCGCCGTCAACGACGACCCGACGTCGCCCTCGCCGCGCAATCCGCAGTATCGCCGCATAGGATGGGGATTCAACATAGGCTACGGCACGGGCAGCAACTACCTCGACCTTTATCTGCTCCGCGCATACGACCGCCGCAGCTCCATTGACGAGTACTGGCAGGAGCGCATCTCGCCGCAGGAGAACATCGTGGTGGGACTGAAGGGAGGCGTGAGCATCAAGAACTGGATGTCGCTGACAGCCAACGTAGCCACATCAGCCTTCACCACCGACACACGCGCGGAGAAGGTGACGAACAGCAAGGTGACAAGATGGGACAAGGTGTTCGACACACGCTACACCTCCATGGCACGCTTCGCGGGCGACGCCAACCTCAACATCAACGCGGGCGGCGTGAACGCCTCGCTCTTCTATCGCATCATACAGCCCGACTATACGTCGCTCGGCACCTACTATATGGCTAACAACTATCACAGCGTCGGAGCCAGCCTCGGCACCACGCTCTTCCGCCGCGTGTCGGTGGCAGCCACGTTCTCCGCTCAGGAGGACAATCTCTCCAACAAGCAGCTCTATACCACGCGGGGCTTCGTCTATTCGGCTTTCATAGCCACACGCATAGCCAACCGCCTCAATCTCTCGTTCGGCTATAACGGCTACCTGCAGACGCAGGCTGACGGCACGGCACACGTGAACGACACCACTCGCGTACGTCGCGCCATGAACACCTTCACGTTCACGCCGTCCTACGCCGTGGACAACGACCAGTTCGGCCATGCCTTCTCGCTCTCTGCCAGCCTCGTGCAGAACAAGGACCTCAACCGCTTCGCCACCGGCGTGAGCGACGTAACGTCCCTCGCCATCGGAGCCAGCTACGGACTGGAGGTGAAGGCATGGAAGACCAGCTTCCAGACCTCCATAAACCACCAGTCGTCAAAGGGATTCAACACGCGCTACACCAGCGACCTCGCCTCGGTGACAGCCAACCGCGCCTTCCTAAAGGACGATGCCCTCAACCTCTCAGCCACATTCTCGATGTGCTACAATGAGGTGAAGCGACAGTCGAAGAGCCTGTCCATGGGATGCGACATGGCTGCCAGCTACAGCATCAAGCAGAAGCATCTCTTCTCGATGACTGCCGGATTCAACAAGTACGGCGACGTCAACATCACCAAGACACGGTCGAAGCTGGACGCAACGGACATCAACCTCAGCTTCAACTACACCTACACCTTCACGCTCCTCGAGATTAAGCGAAAGGCGGAAAAGGAACAGAACAAGTCGCTATAGTGTAACTTTTATTCCCACGATAAAATAAAGATCAAGATATGAACAGACTGAGATTCCACATCCTATCACTACTCATCATCCTGGGTGCCATGCTGCAGGCAGCCGCTCAGGACGTAATGGTGACGGTCAATCCGGTACAGCCCACGCTGCCTCCGCAGGCAATGCTGTACGTAGCCAATCCCGGCAACTACTTTAACGTAAGTCTGATCAACTCTTCTGGCGAGACGCAGAACGTCTATCTCGTCATGGACCTTGAGCAGATAAATCCCAACTCGGGACTTTACGTCAAGATTCCTGCACAGTATCAGCCCGACAAGCCCATCACGGTGCCTTCCGGCGGAACGCACATTCTGAGCATGGTGGAGATGAAGAATCTCTTCAATCATGTGCCCAACGACCGCATCGCCACCACTCCGGGTCTGTTCAGCGACTATGAGGGCGGCGCCTTCGGACTCCTGCCCGAGGGCCAGTATCGCATGCGCCTCGTGGCTTACCGCTGGGAGCCGGGACGTGACACTCCCGTCATGGTGAGCAGCCCCAGCAGCGGAAAGTGCATCTTCACGATATGCTACAAGGCTCAGGCACCTGAGTTCCTGATGCCTATGCCCGGCATCGGAAGTTCTTCCGACGCTTCGGTATGCACGATGGACAAGCAGAACGCTCTCTTTACGTGGAAAGAACCCATCGTGACGTGCAATCCCGGCGCGGCACGCTTTACGTATAAGTTTAAGGTGGTGCAGCTTGTCGGCGGTCAGACGCCCGACGAAGCCATAGAGTATAATCCTGCCGTGTACGAGAAGTCGGGACTGATGTCGCCGATGATGATTCTGCCGCAGGAGCGCATCCGCTCCATGATAGACGACATGACCTACGTGGCACGCGTCACGGCGGAACAGTCCGGTCTGGGCAGCAATTATCTCAACTACTCGATGGTGGAGAACGACGGCAAATCCGACCTGCGTCTGTTCCGCTTCGAGCCTGACGCCACCACCGTGGTGACGCCCCCTACGCCCGACAACAAGGACAAGGAGGACAAGAAGGATGAGGAGGAAGACGACAACGAGTTCGACTTCGGTTTCGGTAGCGGCAAGGAAGAAGTGACCGACTCGGTATATAACTTCCGCAATCCACAGATCATCCGCCCGAGTTTCCCCGGCAATGCAGGAGCCCGCAAGTCATTCACGGGCGACGACATCGGCGTGGAATGGAAGAAGGCATGGTTCGTGGGTGGCGTAGGCGAACGTCAGGACACGGTGAAGATCAATTATGAGGTGCAGCTTTTCCGCGGCGAACCAGAAATGGACCGCGCCGACATCTTCGCCTCAGAGCCGGTCTACACACACTCTACGTACGACCTTTCTGACTCCATCAAGTGGGAGCAGATCAGCGACAAGGTGGTGGCTGGCGACTATATGGTGCTGCGCGTGCTCCCCAAGAGCGAGAACGTACAGTCCGTGGCGTTCGTCAACGATTCCGTCAACGTCATCGACTTCGCCCTCGCACAGCGCATCAGCCAGAAGTTCTTCCAGTGTTCGTCAATGGTGAACATCGAGAACCTCAAGCCTACGAAGAAGTCTGCCAAGGACTTCATAGGCAAGGTGGTGGGCATCGGACAGTATCAGCTCACCATCGACGAGATGAAGGAGAACGGCAAGGACGGCGGATTCCGCGGCAACGGTCGTGTGGAATGGTCGCCGCTCGGATTGTCGCTGATGGTGAAGGTGGAGTTCGATTCGCTCTTCATCAATACCGACGACATCGTTTATGCCGGCAAGGCTAAGGGCATGAAGGGCGACACATGGGCGTCAAACAACGGCGAGCAGGTGGACAAGCTCTTCTCCGACTGGGGCATTGACAACCTCATCGGCGACACTGGCATACCTTATGCTAAGATGTTGCAGAAGGAAGCGTCAAACAGAGGTCGCGACATCGCCAAGCAGCTCAGCCTCGGCAAGTATTATGACTATTATCATCGAGCCAAGGACTTCCTCACGGAAGGCAAGCTTGACAACATCATGATGCCGATGAAGCTGCCGAAGTCAGTAAACAAGACTCCGGTGGACATCCAGATTGTCAACGTGACATTCGCTCCTTCGTGGGCTTCAATGGACCTCATCGGTACGTTCACGCTGCCCGAAAGCCGCTATACGGACAACAACATCCTCATTCTTGGTGCACCGCACACATGTATCAGCCCCGACCGTCTGTTGCCGGAGAGCGGATCGATGTGCCTCCTTTCCACCATCGACGTGAAGGAACCGTCGTCCGGTTTCCAGATTAAGTTTAAGGCTCCGACCGATATCACCGTGGCTGACGAAGGTCAGGCACCTGCGGACGGATGCTACATCAACTGGCAGGCTGACTCTTTGGCAGCCTTACACATCGACATCGACATTGCCATTCCTAAGCTGAAGAAGGTGGCTAACGGCACCGCTACGGAAGAGCGACCCGTGCTGAACATCCAGACTGACATCAAGGACTGGAACAACTGGACGGCAAGCGCTGCGATGGACGACTTCGAAGCAGAGGCTCTTCCGGGCTGGACATTCTGCCCGGGTGCCATCGTCTACGACCACTCCAACACGACGAACGACAACAACATGGGATCGTTCCCCGCTGGATATGACAAGAGCAAGGCTGACATCCGCACCAACGACAACGAATGGATGGGCCTTTACATCAGCAAGGTGGGCGTAAAGTTCCCGAAGGCTATGGAGGTGGGCAAGGAAGACGGCGACGGTGACCGACGCCTTACCCTCGCTGCCAAGGACATGTTCTTCGACAAGTCGGGCGTTTCGCTCAAGTTTGGTGCGGAGGACATCATCAGCGCAAAGACCGGAAAGCTCGGTGGTTGGGCGTTTACGCTCGACAACGTGGGCGTGGAGTTCCTGCAGAGCAACTTCGAGAAGGCTTACTTCGACGGCAACATGAAGCTGCCGCTCGTCAATTCGGACATCGCCTATACATGTAATATATATAACCAGAAGCGATTCAAGAAGGACAACGACAACGGCTACGCCTATATATTTAAGGTGCAGCAGGTGGAGGACATCAACTTTGACTTCATCCTTGCAGAGGCAAACCTTGAGCAGAAGCAGACTTACTTCTTCCTCGAAGCAGAGGACCAGGCTGACGGATCGACGAAGACCCGACTGGAATTCTCGATGGGCGGAAGCATCACCATCGGTTATGCGGACGAGATTCAGGGCAAGCTGGACGAGGTGAACGACAAGGTGGAGGCTGCCAAGAACCGCTCGAGCTTCGTGAAGAAAGCTCTCGACGGACTGCCGCTGAAGCTTAGCATCCCCGGCATCCACTTCACAAAGATGCGCATTGCCAACTGTTCTACGTGGGAATCAATCTACGATAAGGAGGAAACACAGAAGAAGGCACACGCAGCTCAGGCTGAAGAACTGAGACGTTCGGCGTGGAAGACGCTTTGCGAGGAGAAGGAACGCAACCTCGGTTCTGAGGACAAGCCCATCTATTTCAACATGGGCGAATGGTCGTTGGCTTCTTTAGAGAAGAAGATAGGCCCGTTCTGCTTCGGCATTACACGCTATGACCTCGGCTATTCGGGTGGCGCAATGACGCTCGACCTTGAGGGAAAGATTGGCTTGCTGGAAGACCTCGTAGTGGCAAAGGCTGGCATTCAGTTGCAGGCAGAGGTGAAGAACCTCGACGACATCAGCAATATCTCGTTGGAATATAAGGACTGTCTGTTTAACTCCATCGAGGTTTCGTCCAACCTTCCGGGCATCACCATCTCGGGAAGAATGGACGTCATACGTCCTAACGACAAGGTAAAGGACAAGGGATATAAGGGCCACCTTAAGTTTGCGCTCCCCGGCAATCTCTTTACCTTCGACTCAAACGGCGGCTACTTCGAGCACAAGGAGGAAGGCAACAACTTCACTTGGGGCTACTTCAACATCGCTATCGGCTCGGCTGTGGGTCTGCAGATTCCGCCAATCGAGCTTAACGACATCCACGGCGGCTTCTACTTCAACTGCCGAAAGGACCCGAAGGACGCAACGAAGGCCATCGCTCAGAAGGGCGTCATCGGCGTAACGGCTGGTTTGGGCATTGCAGCGTCGGGTGGCGACAACGTCATCGGCGGCAAATTCTCGCTCACCGTGGTATACGACAAGGAGCACAAGCGCCTCACCACATTCATGCTTGACGGCAACGTGAGCGCTATGGCTGGCTTGGTTAATTCGAGGGCGTCCATCGTTTATCAGAACGACGACCAGTCGAAGTACCTGCGTCTGAACGTCACGGTTGACGCCACGGCGGACGGACTCGCCAAGAAGTATGCAGGTGAGATTACGAAGTACACGGAACAGCTTGCGGACAGCAAGATTCTGAAGCAGATGCAGGCTCTCAACGACACCATAAAGACCACTTACGACAAGCTGGGATCAATGGCTGGACTGGACAATCTCCATCAGGAACACAGCACGGAGGAGACACACGAGAGCAAGGATGAAAACAAGAACGAAAACAAAGATAACTTCAAGGCTACGTCAGGAGCCAAGATATCACTCGACTTTGGACTTACATGGCGCGACAAAGGAGTGAACTTCGACAAGGTGAAGTGGCACCTCTATCTCGGCAAACCGCAGAAGAGCGAACGCTGCCAGTTCATACTCATTGACCTTGAGGCTAAGATTGTGGAAGTGAAGATCGGAGCGGATGCCTACTTCTGTGTGGGCAACGAGCTGCCGGACAACGGCGCTCTGCCTCCTATTCCGGAGAACATCCGCCAGTTCCTCACCGGTAGCCGCGGCAGCAACGGCGTTCAGTCAGCAGACGTAAGCAAGGCTGAGCGTGCCCGCGAGGAAGCCATCAGGGAATTCCGCGCCAACGCCACGGGTGGCGTAATGCTCGGAGCAAGCGTATGGGGCTACATCAATGTGGACCTCGGCATCCTCTATGCCGACATGGGCGCCACGGCTGGCTTCGACGTCAGCATCACACACATCGGCGACGAGGTCTACTGTGTAGGCGTTCCCGGCGCAGCAGGATGGAAGGGATGGTACGGCGAGGGACAGCTCTACGCATACCTCTACGCAAAGATGGGTCTGCGTCTGAACCTCGGTTTCTGGAAGGGCAGCATTGATCTCGTGGACGCAGGCATCGGCGGCGTACTCCAGATGGGCTTGCCTAACCCGAGCTACTTCACCGGCGATCTCCGCATGAAGCTCCGTCTCTTGGGCGGCCTCATCAACTTCAACCGCCGCTTCCAGTTCACTTGCGGCAAGAAGTGTGACATCTTCTACGGCAATGCGCTTGACGACTTCCAGCTTTGGGGTGAATCGTCCATTGGCGAGGAGACAAGAAAGAACGGATGGAACCACAAGATGACCATCAGTCCTGACCTGCCCACCGACTTCACCATCACTCCGATGGCACGTCTTAACGAGCAGTATCCGCTGCTCGACCAGACCGATCTCCACAGACAGATGAAGCAGGTGGAAGCCGAGAGAGAAATTCTCGAGACCACGTCAACTCGTACGTTCCGCTTCAATCCGTCCACCAAACAGATCAAGCTCTACGAGTATAGCGACTCTACAATGCGCGACAGCGTGATACGTTACTATAATATAGAGTTCAATGCCACTAAGGTGACGGTACGAGGAATGCGTAGCCTCAACCCCAACCGCTTCTACAAGCTCGAGATTACGGGCCTTGCCAAGGAGCTTCGTGCCGGCAACTGGCACGATCCCGAGACATACAATGTCAAGAAGGGCAAGTATGAGGAAGTGCCCTGGGAGCAGACCAAGGCGTTCTACTTCCGTACCGGCAACAGCGACGGCATGAACATTCAGGACGGAGGCGACCTCCAGTCGTTGGTGGCTGTGGCTTATCCGTCGAAGTATAATGAGCTGAAGTCGGCTGAACCCGTCATTGCTTATGCCACTGATGTGCAGAATCCGCTCATCGTGCTCAAGGAGAAGAACGTACTGAACCGCCTCTATTCTGACGGCAAACTCAAGTGGAAGCTGAAGAAGGACGGCAAGGTGATAGAGGAGCAGGAAGTGTATGCAGGCTGGGAGAACAGAGCATCTGCGTCATTCAAAACCAAGGTTCTGCCGGGTAACACCTACAACCTCGTGCTCGACTATGAGAAGACCAAGGTGACGAAAGAGACAGTTGTAGCGGAGAAGACCATTCACTTCCGAGAGAAACACTACTCTAAGTACACCAATGGAGCAAGTCCTAATGGCATGGCACCTAAGACTATCGGCGGCTATAAGGTGATAAAGATAATCAGCTCAAGACGCTATTCGGCACCAGCCATCAGGGATAATATAGAAATGGACTATAAAATGGATTTCTTAGATGACAAGATAAAAAAGGACCTCCGCTTCGGACCTGCATTCCATGGTCCATATATGGATGCCAACGAGAACGTCGACCTTTATGCTGACGCTATGTCGCCGCAGACAAGGAAGACAAGGGTGACCAAGTCGTCTGCCATAACGAAAGCATCGTCAGGCACTACCTCTACGTCGGGCAACACCTCTTCGTCCGAGACAACACCGACAAGGCGACAGCCCACAACGCAGACTTCGCCATCCGTCAATTTAGGCACTCGCGTAGTGCCCAAGTCGGACGATTCGTCATCTTCATCGTCTACGGAAGAGAAGAAGGAGGAGCAGTCCCTGACGAGAATACCCAACGGCACGTTGTCGGGAGGAATAAAGAAGACTGACGACGACGCTCTGCAGTCGGGCGTGACCAACGAACAGACGAAGAAACCCGGCTCTACATTGTTGGGCAAAATGGGGTACGACCAGGAGGCTCCTGAAGGCCAGGAATGGTATTGGGAGTTCGTATTCACCTGCTACGACAACCGCGAGACCGAAGAAACTGTTGTAGCTGCCAACCTCATGGACCTCAACGTCACAACCATTGACGGCGACTGGACAACCGGCAACAACGGCAGACCGCTCGACTATGAGTTGCCGTTCATCGGAACGAAGGTCGGTATGATACAGTATGACGGTTCGGACCTCAGCAACATCCCCGACGTGGAGATTGGATATAAGACTTCGCTAATGGAAAGACAGAAGAAGTATCCTAACACCAATACTCTCCTCGCCTACTACGACCCGTTCTACTACATCAGCTACCTTGCCAACTGGGCATTGATAGGCGGATGGAACATCGAGTCAGACCGTATACAGACTATGGTGACCACCACCACGTCGCTCACCTACAGCGACCTCGGCGGCAACTACAGCGGATTCCTTGCCGAAGGCGACGTAAACTACAACATCGTGAACGACTGGGACAAGGTTCGTCGCAACTCTGTCTATCCGTCGGGAGGTTACGGTTCGGAATATCCGCTGCCGCTCATCGACAATGACCGTTACGACTACGTGAATCCTATCAGATGCCACGCCACCATACCGGAGTATCAGCCCAAGAACCCGGCAGGCGACATCCTTACAAGCATCGCCAACGTCTATTACCTCGCTGAGGACGTGGACAAGAAGATAAAGGAGAATGCCAAGGTGGTGCTCGATAAGGGTGGAACCACGTTCAATACCAAGCGTGCCAACGCTGTGGAAGAATGGAACCTCCAGCACCTCGGAACCGACATCATAGTGTCGCGAGAGGGTCTGAACGAGACTACGCAGATGATAAAGATTCCGTACTATCAGATGACGCTGCTATGGTGTGGCATCATTGACAACTCCGACTCAGGACGTAAGGTATCGCTCAACAGCATAATGAAGGGAGCAGGAAAGCGAGCCACACCGCGCCAGAGCAAGAGTCAGAGCCGCATGGTGCTCTTCACCTTCACGGGCGACAAGGGCTATCCCGAAGCTTCGTTCAAGGCTAAGGAGGCGATGAAGAACCTCAAGAAGATGATTGTCGAGACTTACCGTATCGACGACTATGACGTACAGAAGAAGGAGTATACGGTATTGCACAGCAGCAGTAAGCGTGACATCACCATCAGCGAGCCGTTAAAGAAATTCTATTAACAGACCATAAAACGTACAAATATGAAGATAATGAAAGGACTATCAGCCGCATTCGCCGCCACCTGCGCATTCGCCGCCATCACAGCGGTGGCGAGTGTCGGCTCACGAACCGGATATTCCTTCTCTGGAGGAACACAGAACGACACCATCCCGACAGCACACAAGATGCTGCCGGGAGAGGTGGCAGAGGACACTGCTGCCTTCAAGGGCAAGCCCTACGAAGGATCGGACATCGTGTTCATGGCACGTGCCTACGGCGACCGCATCGTGCTGCGATGGGCACCCTCCGACTATGCCGCATGGATGAGGCTTAACCTCATAGGATATAACATCTATCGTTGGGACGAGAAAAACCACTGCGACACGCTGGCATTAGGACTGAAGCCCAAGACGCTGGAGGAGTTTCGTGCGAAGTATCCTACCACCGATACCGTTGCCACCATCGGCTACGGCCTCATCTACGGCGACAACCTGAAGAAGTCCACCGAGACACGTGAGGAACCGGGATCGTACGGATCAATGCTCGAGATGTATGACGACCAGGTGACAAGCCTCGCCTTCGCTGTGCTTGCTTCGGAGTGGCGCCAGGACGTGGCAGAGGACATGGCGATGCGCTTCGTCGACCGCAACGTGCGCAAGGGAGCACGCTACACCTACCTCATACAGCCCGCGCGACGCTTCAAGAACGACAACATGTTCATAAAGGGCAAGGAGCTTAGCAAGGTGGAGAACAAGCCCTACGTGCCACAGCCTTACAACGTGGGACTGAAGGACAGCATCACCGGACAGCTCGCCGTGACGCTTTATTGGACCGACAAGCACAACTCTTCGTTCGAGATTGAGCGACGTGTGGCTGGAACGCAGGAATGGCGCCGCGTCAACAGCAAGCCATACATGCCGATGTATAAGCAGGACCTCGACGACAAGGACGAGGAAGTGATGTACGTCGACAAGGTGCCACAGCCCGGAACCTACGAGTACAGAGTGACAGCGCACGACGCTTTCGGCGACACCACAGCACCGAGCGAGACGCTAACCGTAAAGGTGGGCGACATGAAGCCGCCCAAGGGCCCGACCATCACACTCGTCAACATCGACCGTCCCGACGAGACCGACCCCACAAAGCAGATATTCGCCACCATCTCGTGGGAGAAGGACACCGTGGAGGCAGACCTCGCAGGGTTTATGCCGCTCTACTACAACGAACGCTTCACGGGCAACGACTGGAAGCCGCTCTGCGAAAAGACGTTGCCAGCCGACGCAAGGCAGGTGAAGGTGGACGTAACCGGACTCTCCACGGGCATGCTCGTCGTGGTGGCATACGACGAGGCTGGCAATTCCGGCTACTCCATGCCGGTGCAGCTCCGCATCAGCGACATGAAGGCTCCTGACGCTCCCGCCAATCTCCGTGCAGAGGTGTCGGCAGACGACGGCACCATCACCCTGCGCTGGGACAAGCCGGCGGACGACGACGTGGCTTACTACGAGCTGGCTTACGCCAACGACACCACCCACCACTTCCTTATGCGCAACCAGGGACAGCTGAAGGACACGATGTACGTCGACACGGTGCAGATGACCGTCAATCAGCGATTCATCTACTATAAGGTGCGTGCCGTGGACTACAGCAACAACACCGGTGAGTTCTCGCCCATCCTGCAGGTGGAGCGACCGCACATCACACCGCCTACACAGCCTCACCTCGACTCGGCTTGGGTGGACAATTCGGGCATACACATGGACTGGGTGACGGGTCTGGACGCCGATATGTACTATCATCGCATCTACCGCCGACTGGAGAACAGCAGCACGTGGGACCTCATAGCCATCGTCACGGCGGAGGACGTGCTCAAGGCAAGCCCCGACGGAGTGATACATCTCACCGACAAGCCGCAGACCAACAACACGTATTACTATGAGTATATGGTAGTGTCGTTCAACCGTTCGGAGATAGCTTCCGAGCCAAGCCTCATCTTCTCGGCACGCTTCGCCGACTTCACAGAGGCAGACCTGCAGATAAAGGCAGCCGGAACCTACGACACCGTGAAGGACGAAGCACGTCTCTCATGGGAGCATAAGGCAGTGGACGGCAAGCAGACACCTTACTATTACTGCGTCTATCGCAAGGGCAAGGACGAGGCAGACTACACCTTCCTCTGCTCCACAGAGCCGGACATGCCGCTCCATACCGACCAGCTCCTCTCTCCGGGCGAGTCAGCCAGCTATTACGTCGTGGTGCGCTTCACGGACGGAAGACGCAGCCAGCCTTCCAACAAGGTGACGATAACGGCTCCGGCGAAAGCCCCCTCTAAGGCGAAATAAGTAAACATCACAGAAAAAATCACAGGCAACATCCATCCGAAATGAAAAAGACAAGACTATTCATAACCAAGCTTCTGTCGCCACGGGGTGTCAGGACGCGTATGTGGCAACTCCTTACATGTTGCCTGTTGGCAGCCATGCCGCTGCTCACTTCCTGCGGCGAACTCTTCGACGTGGACGAGGCGGGCGAGACAACGTCAGCGACGATGAAGATGGACCGCGACACCGTCTTCATCATGCCGGGCGACTCGCTGCGTCTGACCGTCACTTTCTCGCCGCCCGAGGTGAAGGACAAGGGCGTGATGTGGCTCATCGACCAGCCCGAAATAGCACGCCTCTGCGCCGACACTCTCGTGGCACAGCAGCCCGGCACCGCCTACGTCACGGCGATGTCGTCAGCCACAATGCGTCTGGACACCTGCGTGGTGACCGTAATGACCCCGTGGACCGTCAACCGCAACCAATACTTCTTCGACACCGTCGTCTACGCCGACATCAGCGTAGACGGCAGACAGCTCGGCGACGACATAGCCGTGGCAGCCTTCGTGGACGACGAGCTGCGAGGCATAGCCGAACTGAAGGAGGCAAAGGGCAAGCGCTACGCCCTAATCCGCGTCTATGGTCCGGTGAGCGCCTCTGACGAGGACATCATCACCTTCAAGTGCTACGACCGACGGGAGGTGCGCCTACGCACCTTCGACGTGCAGCTACCCTTCGACGGAGAGACGCACGGCACGCTCTCCAAGCTGATAACATTACACCTCGACTGACGTTTAAAGGAGTTACGGACCCATAAAACCCAAGAACAATGAAAAAGCTATTATTACTTATCCTCACCGCCCTGACCTTCGCCTCCTGCACGCTCTACATGGACGAGCCGGAAGACGAGAAGAAGGGCAAGGACGACAACATAGAGAACGGCGACGGCTTCAGCTCGCCGCATACCGACGTGACCGCTGACGGCACCACCACCTACCAGTTTAATCCCACCACAAAAGTCTTCGACGAAACAAACTCTCAGTACGTCCTCAATGTCGAAGACTCTGTGGTGTGGCTTTCCACCTCAACGCCATACGAGATGATACCGCAAGTGGGAGACGCTATCTATTCCAATTTCTCCGAAACATTCCCGGACGCAATGATTGGAAAGGTGGTGTCGGTAACGAAGGAGAACGGTATGATAAAGTGTGTTTGTACAGACACCACATTAGGTCATGTATACAAGAAGCTGGACATACATGCCAGCATTAACGTAGCTGACTATATGGATCCTGCCATCGCGGACAAGTCGTTGGCTGAGAAGCGAAGATATGCCATGCAGAGGACGAGGGAGGAAGGTGTTGGTGAACCATCAAAATGGGATATCACTGTTGAAGTTGAGGGTCAGAAGGATATAATAAAAAAGAACTATGCATCAGGATCCTTGTCAGGCTTTTTTAAAGTTAGATATTTGTCGTTAGAATATAGAAAGGTGGATGTTGATTTAAGTCTTGAAAAAAGTACTTTCAGATTTATCTTTACGGATTCCACCGTAGTCTCCTGGTCTTACAAGGCAGGTTGTACAGCATCATTCGATTATACTTTATTAGCAGTCGACTCATTGAATAAAGGTGATGTGGCAGCGTTTCCAATAAAGAAGAAAATCGAAATACCTATAGGCTCAACCCCAATTGTATTTGGCT
>ENA-UEOO01000318-UEOO01000318.1-human-gut-metagenome-genome-assembly--contig:-NODE-318-length-17721-cov-2.915892_pt1 | contig 17721 bp, 13 predicted proteins | sample MGYA00242888_ERZ507892 | MGnify/ENA primary metagenome ERZ507892 (study PRJEB26167, sample SAMN06115415) | human gut metagenome | host: Homo sapiens | place: China:Sichuan | collected 2015-02-04...
ACGGATAAGATCAGCAACGAGGAGGCCGCAGCGCTTCCGGCCATCGAATTCAGGGGCGAAATACGCATCGTCGACAATGAGCGCGACATCGTCCCCGCCTGCAAATTCCTGATGAAACAACGCGTCATCGGTTTCGACACCGAGACCCGCCCGTCGTTCCGGCCCGGGGTGACGTTCCGCGTGTCGCTGCTGCAACTCTCCACGCCGCAGCTATGCTTCCTTTTCCGGCTGAACAAGATCCCGTTCGCCAAGCCGATCCTGCAGGTGCTCGAAAGCAAGGAGATCCTGAAGATCGGCGCCGACGTCGCCGGCGACCTGCGCTCGCTGCGCCAGATACGCCATTTCCGCGACGCAGGGTTCGTCGACCTGCAAACGATAGCCCCCCAATGGGGCATCGGAGAGAAGAGCCTGCGCAAACTCTCGGCCATCGTGCTGGGGCAGCGCGTATCGAAAGCCCAGCGGCTGAGCAACTGGGAGGCCGCGACATTCACCGACAAACAAAAACTCTACGCCGCGACCGATGCGTGGGTCTGCACGGCGATCTACGACCGACTGCTTCACACACCCCAAATCAAACATCCCGAATTATGACACCCCAAGTATACCTGCGCAAAGGCAAGGAAGAATCGCTCATGCGCCGCCACCCGTGGATTTTCTCGGGCGCCATCGACCACATCAAGGCCGAAGACGAATCGGAAATCACGGAAGGTGCCCTGGTCGAAATATATACCCGCACGGGCGATTTCATCGCCCTGGGACACTATCAGATCGGCTCGATCGCCGTGCGCGTGCTTACATTCGACAAGGAACCGATCGACCAGGCCTGGTGGAACCGGCGCATCGCCGTGGCCTACGACGTACGGCGCACGCTCGGACTCACGGACAACCCCGACACGGACTGCTACCGCCTCGTCCACGGCGAAGGCGACGGGCTGCCGGGGCTCGTGGTGGACATCTACGGCACGGTGGCCGTCGTCCAGTGCCACTCCGTCGGCATGTACCTTGCCCGCCAGGATATTGCGCGGGCGATCCTGGCTGCCTACGGCGACCGCATCACGGCCATCTACGACAAAAGTTCGCAAACCGTACCCTTCAACGCCAGGCTGGGTGCTGTGGACGGATACCTGTGGGGAAGCTCCGACCATTCGGCGCACGTGGTGACGGAGAACGGCGAGAAATTTCTCGTCAACTGGGAGCAGGGGCAGAAAACCGGGTTCTTCCTCGACCAGCGCGAAAACCGGGAGCTGGTCAAACGCTACTCGAAGGGGCGCACGGTGCTCAACACCTTCTGCTACACGGGGGGCTTCTCGGTCTATGCCATGGCTGGGGGCGCCGAGAAGGTCTGCTCGGTGGACTCTTCGGAACGCGCCGTCGTGCTGGCCACGGAAAACATGAAACTCAACTTCGGCCCGCAGGCCAACTTTACGGAAACGGCCGCCGATGCCGTGGAGTACCTCAAGAACATCGAAGACAAATACGACCTGATCATCCTCGACCCACCGGCCTTCGCCAAGCACCACAAGGTGCTGGGTAATGCCATGCAGGGCTACAAGCGCCTCAACGCCCGCGCCATCTCGCAGATACGTCCCGGCGGCATCCTCTTCACGTTCTCCTGCTCGCAGGCGGTGTCGAAGGAGCTGTTCCGCACGATGATCTTCTCGGCTGCGGCCATCGCGGGCCGCAACGTGCGCATCCTGCACCAGCTGACGCAACCCGCCGACCACCCGGTGAGCATCTACCACCCCGAAGGCGAGTACCTCAAGGGACTGGTGTTGTATGTAGAATAAGGAAAGAAAGACCGCCCCGAACGGACATGGAAAAAACCGCACACCCGACCTACGCCCACTGCCCGATCCGCCATATCGTCGACCGCTTCGGGGACAAGTGGTCGCTGCTGGTACTCTACAACCTCCATACGAGCGGGTGCCTGCGTTTTTCGGAAATCCACCGCCGGACGGCCGACATCTCGCAGAAGATGCTCACATCGACACTCCGCAAGCTGGAACAGGACGGGCTGCTGTCGCGCAAGGTCTACCCCGAGGTGCCGCCCCGCGTGGAATATGCGCTCACGCCCCGCGGCGAGTCGCTCATGCCCCACCTCACAGCGCTTATCGGGTGGGCAGAGGAAAATTTCGACGCCATCCTCGAAGACCGGGAGCGGGAAAAGATATAGCGACGGCCAGAGCCTGCCCGGCAAATCAAGCGGATACCTGCGGACAGCCCCCTGTCGTCAGCCGTCGGCAAAACGTTGTCAGCCGACAGCAAAATAAGGACGCTCCCACAACGAGCAACGGGAAACGCCCATCCGCGGAACCGGGCGCCCCGCAAGCAAGACAGCGGGAGCCAATCGCCCCCCCGGAAATGCGCCCGCAAAGGCATCGGCTGGCGGCAACGAGATCGGCATCCGGCACATACCCTCAACAAAAAAAGTCCCTTCCGGGACTTTTCCTATTTTACCTTTTCATAGACATAGACTTCGTGCAGTTCGCTGTCGTACCCCGGATAGAAGCCCCTGACCATTCCCAGCACGATGCGCGAACCCCGGTTCGAAAGTACCAGCAGCTCGTCCGTCACAGGATCGACGGTCAGCCCCTCGATCTCGCCCGCGCGCCGGAAATCGGACATCATGCGGAACGGCAACACCGCAGCATAGCTTTTCCCGTCGCGCAGGTCGGCAATATAGAGGTTGTCCGGCTCGTCCAGGTCGGCATCGCCGTCGTCGGCCGAAATGAGCATCTGCCCGCCGGCCATATATATCCCTTGCTGCCACTGCGGCACCGGGCGCAGGTGGACTTTGCGCACATACTTGCCCGTCGCCAGGTCATAACCGTACAGGTAGCGCCCGTCGACCCAGTCGGCCATCCAGACCATATTCCGGTCGCGGTCTACGGCCAGCCCGCACACCTCGACCTGCCCCGAGGCCGGTTCCCAGTCGATCGACCGCTTCCACGTCAGGTCGCCGGCATCGTACACGGCGACCTGGATATTCTCACCCTTGCCGTCGTCGAAAGTCTCAATGCCGGCATAAATCTCACCGTTCCATACGTCGATATCGCCGATATGGTTCGCGGCGAGCGGCAACCCTTCGAACGGCTGCCCGTTACGGGCGACCAGCCGTCCCTGCTTGTCGTACTTGTAGAGCACCGTACTGCCCGAAACATAATAGTAGTTCGAGTCGGCGGCGATCCCCTGCCGTCCTTCGACCGGGAAAACCCGCGACAGGCGGTACTCCCCGCCCAATGTCTGCGCCCGGAGTGCGGTTCCGGCCGCCAACAAGAGCAATACAAAAAAAGTTCGTTTCATCGTTATCTGCAATACTATTTGGCAATCATATACTTGATACGCCCGGCCTCACGGCCCGGATTTTCGTTCCCCACTCTGCGCCCCTGGATTTCCGTGCTCCAAATCCTGCGCCCCGGATTCACACCCGGCTTCGTACCCAGGCAGCTGTCGTGCCCCCTCCCGGGCCGCGCCCGAAACTCCGTCCCGCCCCGAGGCAACTTCGGCCTTGCTGCCCGGATTTTTTCATCCCCGGCTGCGCGCCCCGGCAACTGTTGTGCAGCGCCCCGGCTGCGCCCGCGGCCCGATCCTTCCCGGAGCGCTTCCCCGAGGGGGCTTCTGCCTCGCCGTCCGGCAACACCTGAAAAGGCCGCCGCCGCGTAGTCGGGATATACAATCGCAAACCTGACGGAGCAAAAACGAGGCCGGAGCCGGAAACCCGCATCGCAGGAACCGCCTCCGGCCTATTCATATCGCGTATCGTCGGGCTTCGCGGAACCGCGCGGGCCACCGGGCTTCACGCATCGGCCTGCGCCGTATCCGGCAATCCCCGCTGCCGGCCCTGCGCCGGTGCGAACCGTTTACTTGCGTTTGGTACGCTGCTGCGCCTCCTGCTGGCGGAGGAGCTCCTCGTAGCGCTGCTGGAACTTCGACTTCTTGCCCTTGCTCCGTTTGGCGGCATTGGCCTGCATGACGGCATGGATCTTATCGTCGTCGACCATGCGGCGGATCAGCAACGTCTGGCCGATGGTAAAGAGGTTCGACAGCAGGTAGTAGTAGCAAAGGCCGCTCGAATAGCTGTTGAACCACAACAGCATCATGATCGGCATCATGTAGACCATCATGAACTTCATACCTGCCATCTGGGGCTGGGACGAAGCCGTCTGCTGGTAGTTGAAATACGAATACCCGAACAGCGACACGGCCATCAGCAAGGCGAAAAGGCTCACATGGTCGCCGTAGAACGGGATCGAGAACGGCAGGTTCACGATGCTGTCGTACGACGAAAGGTCGTCGGCCCAGAGGAACGGTTGTTCGCGCAGCTCGATCGAAGCCGGGAAGAAACGGAACATGGCGATCAGGATCGGCATCTGGATCAGCATCGGAATACAGCCGCCCATGGGGTTGATGCCCGCCTTTTTATAAAGCTCCATCGTCGCCTGCTGTTTTTTCATGGCGTCCTCCTTCTTGGGGTATTTCTTGTTGAGCTCGTCCACCTGCGGTTTTATCAGGCGCATCTTTGCCATCGAAACGTAACTCTTGTACGTGAGGGGCGAGATGACGAGTTTCACCAGGATCACCAGGATCAGGATGATGATGCCGAAGCTGGCGATATAGTTGCGCAGGAAGTCGAAGACCGGGATGACGCACCAGCGGTTCACCCAGCCGAAGATACCCCATCCCAGCGGGATCAGGCGCTCCATGTGCAGTTCCTCACCGTCCGCAGCGGCGACCTTCTTGAGGATGGCGTATTTGTTCGGGCCGAAATAGAATGCAAAGTCATACCCTTCGGTCTGCACCGTATAGGGCACGGTCATCTGCGCCGAAAAACTCTTCAGCAATTCCGAACCGGGAGCCGCCGTATCGAACGCCAGGTTGGCGTTGGTGACATTTTGCGGGGCGATGAACGCCGACGAAAAGAACTGCTGCTTAAAAGCCACCCAGTTGACCGATGTGGAGATGCTCTTCGACTTGGATTTTTCGCTCATCCCCAGATCCTCGATCGAGCTCTCGCCCGGGAACCGGTACGAAATCGTCGTGTACATGTTCTCGTTCTGGAATCCCTTTTCGTTCTGGTAGGAATTGTTCGACCAGTCGATACCGATCGACGCCTGGTTGGCCATCTGCGGCGCCATATTCACCAGCCGCACGTTGAAGTCCACGAGGTAGTCGCGCTCGGGCACCTGCTTATTATATATAAGGTACTCATATTCGAGCCAGGCATCCGCTGCCACGGGCAGGCGCATCACCACCCTCCGGGCATCGCCTTCGACCTGTTCGGGCTGGGCCCGGAAGACATAGTCCATCGTGTTGACCTTGACGTTGTTCAAGCCGTTCTTCACGTAGAACGAAAGGTCGAACCTGGCACTCGCGGGATCCATCAGCTCGATCAGCTGGTCACGCTTGCCGCGGGGTGCATACTTGGTGTAATCCTTGAGCGTCACGCCCGTGATCCGGCCGCCGCGGGTCGAAAAGGTCACGATCATCACATCGTTCTCGACGGTAAACTCCTCCGCCTCCGCGTCGCGCGCACCGGCGAGGTATTCGCCCAGCGCAGCGACCTGCTGCCGGCGTACGGCATCAGCGGCATTTGCCTCAGCCTCGGGCACAACCGCACTCGAAGCTGCCACGGCCGTACTGTCGGCTACGGGGACTACGGGGCGCGTCGCTGCCGCCACCGAATCCTGGTAGGCCTGATACGCGGCCATTTCCTGCTGATATTTCTCCTGCTGATATTTCTCCTGCTGTTTGGTATTGAAATAGGCGAACCCCAGGAAAAGCGCCGCCACGACGACAATACCTAAAATTGTTTTTTTATCCATTTAAAATTGTTTCGTTCTTTCGCTGTTATGAGTGTTGATATTATTTCTTCCCGGCATATTCGAGTGCCGCTCCCACAAATGCCACGAACAGCGGCGAGGGGCTCAGCACCGTACTCTTATATTCGGGATGGTACTGCGTACCGACGAACCAGGGATGCCCCTCGACCTCGACGACCTCGACCAGCCCCGTGTCGGGATTGATACCCACGGCCTGCATACCGGCACCTTCGAACGCAGCCAGGTAATCATTGTTGAATTCGTAACGGTGACGGTGACGCTCCGAAATATGGAGCTTGCCGTAGGCCGCCGCGACTTTCGAACCTTTCTTCAGCGTACAGGGATAAGCGCCCAGCCGCATCGTGCCGCCCTTGGCCGTCACGCCCTTCTGCTCTTCCATCAGGTCGATCACCGGATGGGGCGTAGACTCCATTTCGCTCGAATTCGCATCGGCCAGACCCAGCACGTTGCGTGCGAATTCGATCACGGCGCACTGCATACCGAGGCAGATTCCCAGGAACGGGATCTTGTTCTCACGTGCATAGCGCACAGCGACGATCTTACCTTCGATACCGCGGTTGCCGAAGCCCGGGGCCACGAGGATACCGGACATCCTGCCCAGCTTCTCGGCCACATTCTCGGCTGTAACCTTTTCCGAATTGACATAGCGCAACTTGACCTTGCAGTCGTTCACGGCGCCTGCGTGGATGAACGATTCGCAGATCGACTTGTAAGCGTCGGGCAATTCGGTATATTTGCCGACCAGCGCGATCTCGATCTTCTTGGCCGGGTGCTTCACCTTCTCCACGAAGGCCGTCCACGCCGCCATGTCGGGTTCCTTCTCGGCCGGCAGGTTCAGTTTGTCGAGCACCACCTCGTCGAGGTGCTGTTCGTGCATCTTCAGCGGCACTTCGTAGATCGTCGGCACGTCGATCGACTCCATCACGGCGTTGGCGTCGACATTGCAGAACAACGCCACTTTGCGGCGCAGGTTGGTCGACAGCGGATGCTCCGTGCGCAGCACGAGGATGTCGGGCTGCAACCCGTTTTCGAGCAGGGCCTTGACCGAATGCTGCGTGGGCTTGGTCTTCAGTTCGCCCGAAGCGGCCATATAGGGGATCAGCGTCAGGTGCACGAGCGCCGTGCTCTTGTAGCCCAGCGAATAGCGCAGCTGGCGTACCGATTCGATGAACGGCAGCGACTCGATGTCGCCCACCGTACCGCCGATCTCGGTGATTATCACGTCGTAAACTTTCTTCTGCGCCAGCATCTGGATACGGCGCTTGATCTCGTCGGTGATATGGGGGATGACCTGCACGGTCTTGCCCAGGTACTCGCCCTTGCGCTCCTTCTCGATCACGCTCTTGTAGATCTTTCCCGTCGTGACGTTGTTGGCCTTCGACGTGGGCTGGTTCGTGAAACGCTCGTAGTGCCCCAGGTCGAGGTCGGTCTCGGCGCCGTCCTCGGTCACGTAGCATTCGCCGTGTTCATAGGGGTTCAGCGTGCCGGGGTCGACGTTGATGTAGGGGTCGAGTTTCTGGATGGTCACCGAATAGCCTCGGGCCTGCAGCAGGCGGGCGATCGAGGCCGAAATAATACCCTTGCCGAGCGACGATGCGACACCGCCCGTAACAAATATGTACTTGGGTTTGGAAAGTTTCATTACTGACTATATCTATTTATTTTCGTTGTGCTCCTGGTTCTCCTCCTGTGCCTGGCGGTCGATGAGCTTCACCTTCTCGATCGCGGCGGCCATCTCTTCGCGGGCGCGGTCGATCTTGGCCTTCACATCGGCGACGAGCGCCTCGGCGTTCTTCGACTTGGCGAAGAAACCGATGTTGTTCTCCAGCAGGCCGATCTCCTGTTCGAGCTGGCGCACCTTATTGTAAAGGCGCTCGCGCTCCGAACGCAGGCGGTTGCTGCCCGCCGATTTGAGCGTCGAGACCTTCTCGCGGAAACGGTTCATCGAACGGTCGCGCTCCGAACCGCGCAGCGTGTTGAACAGCGCATCGACGGCGGCCTTGTATTTCTTCTGGATGGCATCCTTCTGCTTGATGGGCACGAACCCGATCTCGCCCCAGCGGCGCTGGAACTCGCGGATCACGTCGTATCCTCCGGCCTTGACATCGGCCGCGGCCATCTCATCGAGCAGGGCGAGTTTCTGCCGGAGGTTCTCCTCGTATTCGCCGTCCACACTGGCGAAATGCGAAGCCTTGCGCTCGAAGAACTTGTCGCATGCGGCACGGAAACGCTTCCAGATCGCATCCGAATGACGGCGCGACACGGCACCGATCTCCTTCCAGCGGGCCTGCAGGGCGATCAGCTCGTCCGTGGCCTTCTTCCACTCCTCGCTGTTCATCAGCGACTCGGCGGCCTCGCATATCTCGGTCTTCAGCTGCAGGTTGTGCTCCATCTCGGCCTTCACCCCGGCATAGAACTGCCGCTTGGCCTCGAAGAACTTGTCGCATGCCGTGCGGAAACGCTCGTAGATACGGTTGTTGTCCTTCTTGGGTGCGAAGCCGATGGTTTTCCAGGTCTTCTGGATCTCCAGCAGGCGGTCGCTCGCACGGTTCCACTCCTTGCGGGTCGTGAGCGGCTGCGCGGCCAGCTCCTCGGTGGCGGCACAAAGCTCCGTCTTGAGTTCGAGGTTTTTGACCTGCTCGCCCTTGAGCGATTCGAAATGCTCCTGATGCTGTTTGTTGATACGGCTCGACGCCGCCTTGAAACGCTCCCAGAGCACCTCTTTATATTCATTGGCTACGGGGCCCGTCTCGCGCCACTCGTCATGCAGCTTCTGCAGCTTGTGGAACGCCTCCACAACCGAAGGCTCCAGCACCAGCGCTTCGGCCTGCTCGCAGAGGGCGATCTTCTGCTCGTAGTTCTTCTTCAGGTCGAGGTCGCGCAGCTCCTTGTTGATTTTGATGAAGCTGTAGAAATTCTCGACATGCAGGTTGTAGGTCTCCCACAGGTCTTTGACGTTCTGCTGCGGCACGATGCCGGTCTCCTTCCAGCGCTGCTGCAATTCGCGGAACTTATTGAAGGTATGGTTGAGCGTCTCGTCCGAATTGACCAGTTCCTTGAGCTCCTCGATGATCCCGAGCTTGACCTGGAGGTTCTTCTCCTTCTCGGCCTCGAGGTTCGCGATGAACTCGTCGCGGCGATGGCGGTACTCCTTGAACAACTCCTTGAGCTGTACTTCGGCGCCGTCCACGGCCGGTGCGAAATCTTCTTCGCTGCCCCCCTCCTCGACGAACTTGCGGCGTGCGGCCTCGACCTCGGCGCGGCGGATGCGGTAGAAAGCGATCTTCAGCGCCTCCACATCCCGGCGGATCGACTGCACGGGCTGCTCTTCGAGCATACGCATAAAGAGGGCTACCAGCTCTTCCTTGCCCTTCCCGGCAAACTTGTCCTCGGCGGACGGCGCTTCCTGGGCCAGTTGGTCGGCAGCGGCCTCTTCGGCCGTCTCGCCCTCCAGTTCCAGCCCGGCATCCTGCGCGGCGAGCGCCGCCTCCTCGTCCGCGAAATCCACTTCGGCACCGGCCGGCACGGCCTCCTCGCCGGATTCGGTCTCCACCGCCTCGGCAACGGGCTTGATACGGGCACGCTTCGCACGCGGCGCGGCCTCGGGTTCCGCCACGGGCTCCTCCGCCGCAGGCGCTTCAGCCACGGGCACCTCTGCCGCGGGCGTTCCCGCAACGGATTTTTCCGTCTCGGGTTCTTCTGCCGCGGGTGTTTCCACGACGGGTTCCGCCTCCGCTGCTGCGGAGGCCTCGGTTTCAGGGACTTCGGAAGTCACTTCGGAAGTTACGGTCTGCACATCTTCAGCAGCATCGCTGACTCGCTCCTCGGGAGCAGGAAGATTCGGATTTTCAGTAGCCATCTCAGTACACGTTTTTGATTTCCATATATACGGAAGTATATAAATCTCGCAAATATAACCATTTTTCCCGGGCTACCGAACGATTTAGCCGGAAATTTGCTAACTTCGCCCGAGATATGAGCGGCACGCAACCGCGCCCAATTGCCGCGTGCGATACAAAACCTGTCAACCGGAACCATGAGCCACCGCATCCTGCTTGTCGACGATGAAATCGACATCCTCGAATTCGTGAGGTACAACCTCCAGAAGGAGGGCTACGAAGTATTCACGGCGCAGAACGGCGCCGAGGCGCTGAAGGCCGCCGCCGAGTGCCGTCCGCACCTGATCCTGCTGGACATGATGATGCCCGTCATGGACGGTGCGCAGACCTGCCGTGCCATCCGCCAGGATCCGCAGCTGCGCGACACGATGGTGGTATTTCTCTCGGCGCTGGGCGAGGAGGGGCAGCAGCTGGCAGGGTTCGACGTGGGAGCCGACGACTACCTGACCAAGCCTATCAAGATGAAGCTGCTGGTAAGCCGCGTGCAGGCGATCCTCAAGCGCATCGACGCCGGAAAGGCCCCCGCTCCGGCGGAGGAGGGCGTCGCCATGGACCGCGAGCGCTACACCGTCACGCGCGACGGCCGCGAAATCAGCCTGCCCCGCAAGGAGTTCGCCCTCTTGGACCTGCTCTACTCGTCGCCGGGCAAACTCTTCTCGCGCGAAGAGATATATACGAAGATCTGGGGCACCGAGGTGGTCGTGGGCGACCGCACCATCGACGTGCACATCCGCAAACTGCGCCAGAAGATCGGCGACGAACGCATCGTCACCATCAAGGGCGTGGGCTACAAATTCGAACCCTGAGCCGGGCCATTCCCGGCGAATGAAACGCATATGGACGCACAGAACAAATACCGGCGCATCGTCATCAAGGTGGGCAGCAACGTGCTGACGCGCGACGACGGCCGTCCCGACACCACCCGCATCTCGGCCCTGGTCGACCAGGTGGCCCGGCTCCACCGCGCGGGCACCGAGGTCATCCTGGTTTCGTCGGGAGCCGTGGCCTCGGGGCGCAGCATCCTCGGGCAACGCGCCGGGAAGCTCGATTCGGTCTCCGCACGGCAGCTCTTCTCCGCCGTGGGGCAGGTCAAGCTACTCAACCGCTACTACGACCTCTTCAACGAATACGGCATCGTCTGCGGGCAGGTGCTCACCACCAAGGAGAGCCTCTCCACACGGCGGCAGTACCTCAACCAGCGCAACTGCATGGAGACGATGCTCGCCAACGGCGTGCTGCCGATCGTCAACGAGAACGACACCATCTCGGTCACCGAACTGATGTTCACCGACAACGACGAGCTCTCGGGGCTCGTCGCGGCCATGATGAACGCCGAGGCGCTCATTATCCTGAGCAACATCGACGGCATCTACGACGGCTCGCCCGCCGACCCCGCATCGCAGGTCATCCGCCGTGTGAAACCCTCGGAAGACCTCTCGCAGTACATCGACCCCGTACGCTCGTCGCGCGGCCGCGGCGGCATGGCCACCAAGAGCCGCGTCTCGTCGCGTGCGGCGGCCGAAGGCATCGAGGTCATCATCGCCAACGGCCGCCGCGACGGCATCCTCACCGACCTGGTGCTGACCGGCGAAGAGGTGCCCTGCACCCGCTTCGAACCGGCTCCGAGGGCAGCCTCGGGCGTCAAGAAATGGATCGCCAGCAGCGAAGGCTTCGCCAAGGGCATCCTGCGCATCGACCAGGGCGCCGCCGCAGCCGTCCGCGCCAGCAAGGCCGCCAGCATCCTCGCCGTGGGCGTCACAGCCGTCGAAGGCGATTTCGAACGCGACGACCTGGTGCGCATCCTCTCGCCCGACGGGGCACAGCTGGCCGTGGGACGCATCTCGTGCGACAGCGCCACCGCCCGCCGCAATATCGGACGCAAAGGGCTCAAGCCCCTCGTCCACTGCGATTACCTCTACCTGGAATAACCGATTATGGAATACGAATCCCTGTTCAAGGCCGCCCGGAAGGCCGGGACGGCGCTGGCCGACGTCGAACCCGAACGCCTCGGCCGCATCCTGCAACACGCCGCAAGGCTCCTGCGCGGGCATACGCCCGCATTGCTCGAAGCCAACGCCCGCGACATTGAGGCCATGCCCGCCTCGTCACCCATGCTCGACCGCCTGCGGCTGACCCCGGAGCGAATCGGCTCCATCGCCTCCGACATGGAAGCCGTATCGCACCTGCGCTCGCCTCAGGGCGAGGAACTGGCGCGCTGGACGCGCCCCAACGGCATGACCATCGTCAAGCGCCGCGTACCGTTCGGCGTGGTCGGCATGGTCTGCGAAGCCCGCCCCAATGTCACGGCCGACATCTTCGCCCTCTGCGTCAAGACGGGCAACGCCTGCGTCCTGAAAGGGGGCAGCGACGCCCGCCACTCCAACGAGGCGATCGCGGCGCTGCTGCACGAAGCGCTCGGCGCCGAAGGCATCGACGAAAACACCTTCACGCTGCTCCCCGCGGGGCACGAAGCCGTGGGGGCGCTGCTGAGCGCCGTGGGCTATGTCGACGTAGTCATCCCGCGCGGCGGGGCGGGGCTGATCCGCTTCGTCCGCGAGAACGCCCGCATCCCGGTCATCGAAACGGGCGCCGGCATCGTCCACACCTATTTCGACATCGACGGCGACCTCGAAAAGGGACGTGCCGTGGTCTGCAACGCCAAGACGCGCCGCGTGAGCGTCTGCAACGCCCTCGACTGCCTGGTCATCCACCGCGGCCGCCTCACCGACCTTCCGGAGCTGTGCGCACCGCTGGCCGGGGCGCATGTGACGGTCTACGCCGACGAAGAGGCTTTCGCCGCCCTCGACGGGCACTACCCCGCCGGGTTGCTGGAACATGCCGCCGAAGAGCATTTCGGCACCGAGTTCCTCGACTACAAACTGGCCGTCAAGACCGTCGCGTCGCTCGACGGGGCACTGGCGCATATCGCCCGCTACTCGTCGCGCCACAGCGAGGCCATCGTCACCGAAAACAAGCAGGCCGCCACGCAGTTCACGCGCAGCGTCGACGCCGCCTGCGTCTACGTCAACGTCTCGACCGCCTTCACCGACGGCGGGCAGTTCGGCTTCGGCGCCGAAGTGGGTATCTCGACGCAGAAACTCCACGCCCGCGGCCCGATGGGACTGCCCGAGCTCACGACCTACAAGTATATCGTCTCGGGCGACGGACAAATCCGCCAACCTTAAACCCCGATACGACAAAAAACCTCGAAAAAACGGCAGGAAAAATAACAATCCGTAAGCATTTTTTCTGTAAATTTGCATATCCTTAAAATTTGGCGTATATTTAACTTATGATTCGTGAACTTCTGGCCGTAGGATGCGGCGGTGCTGCCGGCAGCATCGTCCGTTACCTGCTTTCCGGCGGGATAATGGCGGGGCAGACGCTGCTGGGATTCCCGGCGGGTACGTTCACGGTCAATGCCGCGGGTTCGCTGCTGATCGGCATTCTGCTCGAAGCTACCAGCTCCGAGACACTCGGATGGCTGCTCATCGTGGGTTTCTGCGGCGGGTTCACCACTTTTTCGACCTTTTCGGCCGACGCGGTGCGCCTGCTGCGTGCGGAATGTTACACGGCGGCGGCGGCCTACGTGGGGCTGAGCGTGGCAGTATGCATTGTTTTTGCAGCCGCCGGCATGTGGATAGGAACGACATTTAGAAATTAACTATAAAGAGAAATGGTAATTTTGGTATTGAACTGCGGCAGCTCGTCGATCAAGTATCAGGTGATCGACATGGAAGCCGCATCGAGCAAACTGCTCGCGAAAGGAATCGTGGAACGCATCGGCCTGCCGGAAGGCGACCTCACCCATAAGCCCGTCGGCAAAGAACCGTTCGAGCTGCACCGTCCCATCCCCGACCACACCACCGGCATCAAGCTGGTGCTCGACGCACTGACCGACCCCGCACACGGCGTCATCGGCTCGCTCGACGAGGTGAAGGCCGTCGGCCACCGCGTGGCACACGGCGGAGAGTTCTTCCCCGAGAGCTGCATCGTGACCGAGGAGGTGAAATCCAAGATCCGTTCGCTGTTCGAAATCGCACCGCTGCACAACCCGGCCAACCTCGAAGGCGTGCTGTCGATCGAGAAAGTCCTGCCGGGCGTCCCGCAGGTCACCGTCTTCGACACCTCGTTCCACCAGACCATCCCGGCCGTAAACTACATGTACGCCTTGCCCCACGCCTATTACGACAAGTACCGCGTGCGCAAGTACGGCTTCCACGGCACCAGCCACAAGTACGTTGCCCACAAGGCAGCCGAGTATCTGGAAGAGCCCATTGAGCGCCTGAAGCTGATCACCTGCCATCTGGGCAACGGTTCCTCCATTGCCGCTGTGGATCAGGGCAAGGTCGTGGACACCTCCATGGGCATGACCCCGCTGGCCGGCCTGATGATGGGCACCCGCTGCGGCGACCTGGACCCCTCTGTGGTCAACTACCTGAAGTACACCCTGAACATCACCGGCCACGAGCTGGACGAGATCCTGAACAAGAAGTCCGGCCTGCTGGGCATCTCCGGTGTTTCCAGCGACAAGCGTGACGTCGAGGAGGCTGCTCTCCACGGCAACAAGCGCGCTCAGCTGGCTTCTGACATGCTGAACTACCAGATCAAGAAGATCGTCGGCAGCTACATCGCAGCTATGGGCGGCGTGGACGCCATCGTCTTCACCGGCGGCATCGGCGAGCACGACGAGATCGCCCGTGCAAAGGTCTGCCACCACATGGATTGGCTGGGCATCCGCATCGATACCGAGAAGAACAAGCACCCCGTGGGCGATGTGTGCGAGATCACTGCCTGGGGCGCAAAGGTGCGCACGCTGGTCATTGCTACCGACGAGGAGCTGATGATCGCCCGCGACACCAAGGAAGTCATCGAAGAGAAGTAAGCTTTTCCCAAAGGGCTTTGCAGGGGCTGCTGCACGGAATGTGCGGCAGCCCCTTTTTCATCTTCCGGCAGTTATTTTACCAAAATCAGCCCTGTCGGATTGTGCTATCTATACAAATAACAAGGCGAATGGTTGTTTTTTGGTTGACAAATCAAAAAAAGAACGGTACAATAGGGGAGTCCTCAGCTAGAGGACGTTTACTCATTCAAGCCCCTGGTAAGCTTACGATCAGCGCGATGGTCCCTAAAAACCAAAGGTATGGTTACAATCCTTCCGTGGGCAAGAACTAAACAAAGAGGAGATACTACTATGTTCGAAGACAAGACTTTAGTTTGCAAAGACTGCGGCAAGGAGTTTGTTTGGACTGCTGGTGAGCAGGAGTTCTACGCATCTCGCGGCTTTGAGAACCAGCCCCAGCGCTGCAAGCCCTGCCGTGATGCCCGCAAGAACGGCGGCGCACGCAGCAACGGCGGTGAGCGCCAGATGTTCGACGCTGTCTGCGCAGCTTGCGGCAAGGCTTGCAAGGTTCCCTTCCAGCCCCGTGAGGACCGTCCGGTCTACTGCTCTGACTGCTTCGCTCGCATGAAGCAGAACTAAGCGCTGATTTTTATTTAAATCGGTAACAAAAGGCCCGCTGTCGAAAGGCAGCGGGCCTTTTTGTATTCAGAGCTTCTCCTGTCTGCTTACGCAGCCATAACGGAGGAAGTCCTTCACACCAGCGGCGCAATGAACTTGAGCAGGATGCCCGCCAGATGCAGCAGCTTTTTGCCCTGCCAGATGCTTTCTTTCGTCCGCTCCACCCTGCGGCACCGGGTGAGCGTATCCTGAAAATCCGCTTCCATGTTGGCAATGCAGTCGGTGCCGCGCATCCAGACCGCGTTTTCAAAGTGATGGTACAGGCTGCGGTAGTCCAGATTGATGGTGCCCGCCACAGCTTCCACGCCGTCGGCGATCACGATCTTCGCATGGGTAAAGCCGGGCTGCCACTCGCTGATCTTCACACCCGAAGAAAGCAGCGCCTTGTAGTGGGTCTTGGCCAGTGCATAAACGAACCACTTATCCGGCTTGCCGGGCAGGATCAGGTGCACATCCACACCGCGCTCTGCCGCAAAGCGCAGGGCCGTTTCCAGCTCGCCGTCTAAAATCAGATACGGCGTGATGATGTGCACATACTTCCGGGCGCGGTTGAGCATATCCATGTACACCATTTCGCCCACCCGCTCACCGTCCAGCGGGCAGTCTCCGTAGGGCACCACAAAGCCCTTGGCGTTTGCTGCCGCCGGGATGGGATCGGACAGGAACTGCTCAAACTCCGGCTGGCACAGGATGCTCCACATCTGCAAAAACAGTGCCGTCATGGAGCGCACGCCTTCGCCTTCCAGCATCAGGGCCGAGTCCTTCCAGCGGCCATACTTTTCTATGTGGTTGATGTACTCATCTGCCAGATTCACGCCGCCGGTAAAGCCCACCTGGCCATCAATGACCAGAATTTTGCGGTGGTCGCGGTAGTTGTAGTGGGTGGAAACAAAGGGCGTGACCGGCGAGAACACCTTGCACTGGATGCCCAGCGCTTCCAGTCGGCTGGGGTAATCCCGCGGCAGGGTGGAGAACTCACAGGTGCCGTCATACATTACCCGCACATCCACCCCCTGCGCCGCCTTGCGGGCCAGCACTTCCAGAATGCGGCCCCACATCAGGCCTTCATCCACGATGAAATATTCCAGAAAGATGTATTTTTTTGCCGTTTCCAGCTGGCGCAGCATTTCATCGAACATGGCTTCGCCGCCGTTGAAGTAGGTGGCCGTCGTGTCGGCATAGACCGGAAAGCCGCCACCCTTACCCCGCAGATACCGTGCCAGCGGCACCGCTTCGGGTGCCTGCTCCTGCAAAAGCTCCACGGTCTGCTCATTCTGCGGCAGCTGGGCGCGGGTCTGGCCCTCCAGATCCAGCAGGCGGCGCTTCAGGGCATTGTGGCCCACATCACTTTTGGTGTACCAGAACAGCGGCACGCCCAGCACCGGCATCAGCGCTGTGACCACCAGCCATGTGATGCGCACGCTGTTGTCCATGTCCTGATTGAGCAGATAGACCATCATTGCCGCTGTTACCAGCAGGGTGCCGCCAAAATAATGCGGCAGCAGCCCGCCGAACCACTGCAGCAGGCTGAACAGCGCGAACGCCTGTAAAAGCAGCAGAACCAGCACTAGGCCAAAACGGCTGAAAATAGCGTGTACCACGCCCTTCTGTCCCCGTTTGAGCAGGCGGATGCCGCCATCCTCAAACACCCGGACCTTGTCCTTCATATTTTGCTGAAATTGTTTTTTCTGCATGGCATTTTCCCTTATCTCACACATTTGCAGCCCTGGGGCTGTAAAAATGTGCCGGTTTGTGTTATGATGTACAGGAACAAACCCGCCCGGCGCTGTGTCCCGGACAGGCAGCTTTGCACCTATTATAATCCATTCCTGCCCTTTTTTCCACCCAAAGCGGCAGGATGATGCAGGAGGGACCCCTATGAATAATCTGATCATTGGCATTGCAGGCGGCTCCGGCAGCGGCAAGACCACCCTTGCTCTGCGGCTGAAGGAGCGTTTTGGCGAGGATGAAGTGCGCCTGATCTCCCACGACAGCTATTACAAGCGCCACGACGAGCTGCCTTTTGAGGAGCGCTGCAAGCTGAACTACGACCATCCGGATGCTTTTGACAACGCTTTGCTGATCTACCATCTGCAGGAGCTGAAGGCAGGCCGCGCCATCGACTGCCCGGTGTACGACTACTCCAACCACAACCGCAGCGACAAGGTGCAGCACATCGAGCCCGCACCGGTGCTGATTGTGGAAGGCATCCTGCCCTTTGTGGAGCCGGAGCTGTGTGCCCTGTTCGACTACAAGATCTATGTGGACACCGACGCCGATGAGCGCATCCTCCGCCGCATCCTGCGGGACGTCAAGGAGCGCGGCCGCTCGCTGGACAGCGTCATCACCCAGTACCGCACCACGGTCAAGCCCATGCACGAAGCCTTTGTGGAGCCCAGCAAGCGCAACGCCGACATCATCATCCCCAACGGCGGCGAGAACGGCCCCGCCATCGAGATGC
>ENA-UEOO01000328-UEOO01000328.1-human-gut-metagenome-genome-assembly--contig:-NODE-328-length-17499-cov-3.318046_pt1 | contig 17499 bp, 12 predicted proteins | sample MGYA00242888_ERZ507892 | MGnify/ENA primary metagenome ERZ507892 (study PRJEB26167, sample SAMN06115415) | human gut metagenome | host: Homo sapiens | place: China:Sichuan | collected 2015-02-04...
GCTTTCAAACTTCACCTTATCGATATTAACACCCTTCTTGACGTTCATACCGCCGGAGAAGGTGAACTGAGCGTTACGCCCTACTACAACAAGCCCTCGCAGGAGGGCTTGTACCAGCATTTCCGCACCGTGTCAGAGCACTCGCCGCTGCCGGTGATCCTCTACAACATCCCGGGACGCTCGGGCGTCAACATGACGGCCGAGACGACGCTGCGACTGGCTCGCGGGATGAAGAACGTGATCGGCATCAAGGAGGCATCGGGCGACATCGAACAGATGCAGCACATCCTCGACCGGCGCCCCGAAGGGTTCATCGTGCTGTCGGGCGACGACGGCATGACGCTCGAACTGATGCGCCGCGGCGGCGACGGCGTGATCTCGGTGGCCGCGAACGCTTTTCCCAAGCGGTTCATGGAGTGTGTGAACTACGCCAAGGCCGGGGAGTTCGACCGTGCGGAAAAGGCATACGAATGCCTCGACGAAGCGGTACATGCCCTGTTCGAAGAGGGCAACCCCGTGGGGGTGAAGTGCGCACTGGCCGAAATGGGCATAATCGGCCCGACGATGCGGCTGCCGCTCGTCGAAGGTTCGGGGGCGCTGCGCGAAAAGTTCCGCAAACTGATCGCGGAATACGATTTGCGCTGATTTGAGCGTTAGTGCCTAAAATACGAATATGAAAAATTTACTGCTGACATTGCTCCTGCTCCCGGCGCTGGCCGCGGCGAAAGTCCCCGTCGAGGAGGACATCGTCGCCAAGACGTCCGACCCCGATTCGCCGTTCTACTACACATCGCTGATGATGCGCTACAACGCGGGCGACGAGACGCTCACCGACGAGGATTACCACTACCTCTACTACGGCTACGCCCACCAGGAGAGCTACAAACCGATGGAGGCGAACCCCGACCTGGACAAGCTGCTGATGCTGGCATCGGGGCTCGATCCCGACAACCCGCTGGCCGAAACGCTCGACGCGATGCTCTACGTGGGCGAAGATGCGCTCGCCCGCGACCCGTTCAGCCCCAAGATCCTGAACCTGATGGCCTATGCCCACGGGGCGCTGGGCAACAAGCTGCAGGAGAAGATGTATTACAACAAGGTGAAGGGGGTGCTCCGCGCGATCGAGGATTCGGGAGATGCCCTCACGCAGAAGACCCCGCGCCATATCCTGATGTTCGACCATGCGCTCGACGTGATGGCATCGGAGGGTTACACCTACGGCAAGAGCCGCATCATCAGCCGTACGGTGGAATTCATCCCCTTCACGGCGCCCCGGATGGTCGGCGACAAGAAACGCAAAGGGCTCTATTACGACTTCGGCCGCGTATACTGGAACAAGCCCGAAGGATATACCTATAAACGTGACCGCACATGGCAATTCAACAACCTGAAACCCCGTACCTACAAATAATCCGGCGCACGCTGTGGCTGCTGCTGGCAGTGACGCTGCTCGCCGGGTGCGAAAAAACAGAGGAACGCGCAGGGCTGACCACGACGCAGGACGAAGTGGTATTGCGCAGCACGGCGGGTTCGGAGGCGGCATTCACGGTGTCGTCGACCGAAGCGTGGTCGCTCACCACCACGGGAAGCGGCTTCGACGTCTCCCCCACCCGAGGCGGCCGCGGGGAGACGACGGTAACGGTGAGGGCACAGGACGACAATACAGGCCACAGCCGCATCAAGTTAGGGACAGTGATGCTGAACCTGACCGCAGGAGGTGCGCAGTGTAGCGTCACCGTATCGCAAAGCCCGGCGACTGCGACGCAGACCATGCTGCTCTACATGCCGGGGCGGGATTTGCTGAATTTCTACAAACAAAATATCGACGGTGTATTGAAAGCTGTCGACGCAAATGTTCCGGGCGACGGCCGCATATTAGTCTGCTACCAGCCCAATACGCACTCACAGGCCGAAATGTACGAAGCGTATTTCAACGCCGAAAAGCAGGCGGCCGCATTCACGCTGCTGAAAAGTTACGACGATTTCGCGGCGGCCGATCCCGCATGCGTACAGCGCATGCTGAGCGACGTGGCAGCGCTCGCCCCTGCGCAGCATTACGGGATCATCGTCGGTTGTCACGGCAAGGCGTGGGTGCCCGCGGATCATGGGGCACTCAGCTACTCGGCCCGGATGACGAATGAGCTGGAGGATTTATGGATTCCGATGCCAGGGGCACTGCTAACCCGTTCGTTCGGCGACACGGGGCGGTCGATCGACATTACGAATTTCGCGGCGGCGGTCAAGGCCCAAAATTACAGACCCGACTACCTGCTTTTCGATGCCTGCTTTATGGCCAATATAGAGACGCTGTACGACCTGCGCGAATGCACGGACTACGTAATTGCCGCGCCCTGCGAAATCATGGCACAAGGATTCCCCTATGAGCGGGCGATGCCGTGGTTCTTCACCGACGGCGGCAAAGAATGCGATCTGACAAAGGTATGCGAAGCGTTCTGGAACTTCTACATGAACGATGCAACGACCAAATCGGGCTGCATTTCGCTGGCCGTGATGGCGGAAATGGAAGGTATGAAGGAGATCATGCGGCATATCAACGCCGCGCCCCAAAAGACCTATGCGGAAGAGCTGCAAAGCTACGAGGGAATGTCTTCGCACATATTCTACGATCTGGGACACTGGGTCGAACTGGCCTGCAGCGACGCTGGGCTGAAAGAGGAGTTCAAAGTGCAGTTGGACAAGGCGTTCCCAAAAGCTGCACGGCTCAATACGCCGGAATTCTACTCGGCATATAACGGCCGGATGAACCCCGTCGCCTACTATTCGGGAGTGTCGTTCAGCGAACCATCGGACAAATACACCGAAGAGAACAAGCAGACGAGCTGGTACCGGGACACGCATTGAATGAAAAAGGGTGATTCTTGCGAATCACCCTTTTCCGTTATTCGTACTGGCCGGACTTGAGCCGTTCGACCTCCTCGCGGGAGAGGAAACGCCAGGCTCCGCGCTTGAGGTTCTTCTTGGTCAGGCCGGCGTAGTAGACACGGTCGAGCTTGGTGACCGTGTAACCCAGGAATTCGAAAATACGGCGCACGATACGGTTGCGGCCGGAGTGTATCTCGATGCCGATCTCCTGTTTGTTCTCCTTGACATAGGAAATTTCGTCGGCGAAGATTTCGCCGTCTTCAAGTGTGATGCCCTCGGCGATGCGATCCATATCGGCACGCGCCAGGGGCTTGTCGAGCGTCACCTGGTAGATTTTCTTTTTCAGGTACGAGGGGTGCGTGAGCTGCTTCGTAAGGTCGCCATCGTTGGTGAAAAGCAGCAACCCGAGGCTGTTCTTGTCCAGACGGCCTACGGGGTAGATGCGCTCCGTGCAGGCACCTTCGACCAGATCCATGACGGTCTTGCCGGCATGGGGGTCGTCGAGCGACGTGACATAACCCTTGGGCTTGTTGAGCACGAGGTAGACCTTCTTCTCGCCCTGCACGCGGCTGTCGTTGAATTTCACCTCGTCGGTGGGAAGCACCTTGGTGCCCAGCTGGGTGACGATCTGGCCGTTGACCGTAACGAGGCCCGCAGTGATGAAATCGTCGGCCTCGCGGCGCGAGCAGAGGCCCGACTGCGCGAGAAAACGGTTCAGGCGCATTTCGCCGACCTGCTTTTCGGGCGTGAATTTCGGGTAGGACGCCGGTTTGTCGTCGTGCTTCCTCGGCCCCGGCTTATAGGGTTTGTCGCCGAATTTACGGTCGCCGTATTTCTTATCCCCGAACTTACGTTCACCGTAGGCGGGCTTGTCGCCGTACTGGCGGCGCGGTTTGTCGCCGTCGCGGTGCTCGTAGCGGGGTTTATCGCCGAATTTGCGTTCGCCATAGGCGGGCTTGTCGCCGTACTGGCGGCGCGGTTTGTCGCCGTCGCGGTGCTCGTAACGGGGTTTATCGCCGAAACTACGTTCGCCGTAAGCAGGCTTGTCGCCGTACTGGCGGCGCGGTTTGTCGCCGTCGCGGTGCTCGTAACGGGGTTTATCGCCGGACTTACGCTCGCCGTAAGCCGGTTTGTCGCCGAACTGGCGGCGCGGTTTGTCGAATGCAGGGCGATTGTCCGCCGTGAAATGGGGATTGTAGGAGGCCCGCCCACGGGGCCCCTCGCTGGACGGTTGCTCCGAATCGGCAGCATCACGCTGTAAACGCGGGCGACGCTCGACACGCTCCGCCGTAGCAGTCACGGTACGCTGGCGCTTGTCGCGTCCGAAACGCGAAAGTGCCGTGGTCGAGTCGTTTTTGTTGTCTTTCATACGTATTTGAATGAGTTTGTGGGGCAAAGGTAATCCATTTTTCCGGATTACGGCATATTGCAGACCCGATTTGGCGATAAAAGACAGGGGCCGTTACAAATTCGCCGCTTTTGCCTTATCTTTGCACCCGTAAACGACGTCCGGCAGGGGTTGCCGGACATCCCCGCCCCGCACCTATGAACATGAACCGCGAAATACTGCGCATCGCGCTCCCGAATATCGTTTCGAACATCACCGTGCCGCTGATGGGAATCGTGTCGACGGCCATCGCCGGGCACTGGGGCGCGGATTCGGCGGCGACGATCGGCGCACTGGCCATCGGGGTGTCGATCTTCAACTTCATCTACTGGAACTGCTCGTTCGTGCGCATGGGAACCAGCGGACTCACGGCACAGGCGTTCGGCGCAGGGAATTTCCACGAATGCACCAACATGCTCGTAAGGGCGATGGTCGTGGCGGCGGGCATGGGATTGCTGATGCTCGCCCTGCAATACCCGCTGGGCGAGCTGGCCCTGTGGGGACTCAATGGCAACGAAATGACGCGCGAATATTTCTACGCCCGCATCTGGGCCGTACCGGCTGGCATCCTCCTGTTCGGGTTCAACGGCTGGTTCACGGGTATGCAGAATGCCATGATACCGATGTTCACGGCTATTTCGGTCAACGCGGTGCATGTCTTGTGCAGCCTTTGGTTCGCCTTCGGCATGGACATGGGGATCGTCGGCATCGCCTACGCCTCGGTGATCGCACAGTGGACGGGCGTGGGACTTTCGCTGCTGCTGCTCATGCTGCGCTACCGCAAGGTGCTGACGGGAATCGACTGGGCCGAGGTATTCGACATGAAACCGCTCAAAACCTTCTTCATCGTCAACCGCGACATCATGCTGCGTACGCTCTGCATCGTGGCGGTCTACACCTTCTTCACGGGGGCTTCGGCCCGCATGGAAGACCCGGTGCTGCTGGCCGTGAACACCCTGCTGTTGCAGCTCTTCACGCTCTTCTCGTACATGAACGACGGCTTCGCGTATGCCGCCGAAGCGCTAACCGGACGGTTCATCGGCGCCCGGGACGTAAAGGCGCTGCGCGACTGCCTGCGGCGCTGCATCGCATGGGGCACGGCCGTGTCGGTACTGTTCGTGGGAATCTACATCGTCTGGTGGCGCGACCTGGTGGGGCTGTTCATCGACGATTCGGCCGCAAACGCCGCGACGATCGTGGAGGTCGCCGGACGGTATATCGTATGGATCATCCTGATCCCCGTAGCCAGCGCCATGCCCTTCATCATGGACGGCATCATGGTGGGCGCCACGCAGACGCGCGTCATGCGCAACTCGATGTTCTGGGCTACGGCAGCCTATTTCGGCATCTTCTATATCGGGCATACGCTCATAGGCAACAACGCCCTGTGGCTCGCCTTCACGCTGTACATGTTCCTGCGCGGCGTGCTGCAATACTTCATGACGCACAGCCTGCGGACAATCTACCGCAAAGCCGGCGCATAAGGAAGGGGCGGTGAATCCCCGGGCAGGGAGAGGCCGGAACGGCCCGGGAGAGGCAACGTCCGGAATCAGGAAGGTTTCCTGCGATAACAGGCCGCATATCCGGGGATAATCACTAAATTAGCGGAACGGAACCCCCCAAAAACCCGCCATGATCTTATCCGAAAACGCACTCTATATCAAATATATCCGACTGAAAGAGGCCGGAGATTTGCCGCACGAATACCCCTATACGGTGCCCGCGCTGGCGGGGTTCAGCGGGTTGCGGTTCCGCCGCCCGGTGACGTTCATCGTGGGCGAGAACGGCATGGGCAAATCGACGCTGCTGGAAGCCATCGCCGTAAAAGCGGGATTCAATGCCGAGGGCGGGTCGAAGAACTTTCGGTTCGCAACGCGCGAGACTCATTCCCCGCTATACGGGAACCTCGTGCTCGGACGCGGGTTGCAGCCGCGCGACGGCTATTTCCTGCGTGCCGAAAGTTTCTACAACGTCGCCACCGAAATCGACCAGATAGCCGACGGCATACACCGCTATTACGGCGACAAGTCGCTCCACAGGCAATCGCACGGCGAAAGCTTCCTGAGCCTGCTCGAACACAGGCTCCGCGGGAACGGGCTCTATATCTTCGACGAGCCCGAGGCCGCCCTCTCGCCGTCGCGGCAGATGTATATGCTGTGCCGGATAAAACAACTCGTGGAAAGCGGATCGCAGTTCATCGTCAGCACCCACTCGCCTATCGTCATGGCCTACCCCGGCGCCGACATCTACGAGATCGCGGACAACGGGCTGCAACTCACCGAACTGGAGCAAACGCCGCATTACCTGCTGATGAAACGCTTTTGCCTCGACCACGAAGGTATGCTCCGGCAGTTGGGGTTCGGCATCCCGGAATCTTGAAGCGCGGGTCGCGCCACAGGCCGAATGTCCCGGAGATCGGCACAACCGCACAGGCATTTCGCACGGATGCCGCACAGGATTTGCACGGACGTCTCGCACGGATATTACCCTACGAATTCGACGGCACGGACATCACGACAGGCACATCGGCGCATGAAAAATCCCGGCTCCGTGTTTCGGAGCCGGGATTCCTGTAAGCGCAGGGCGGCAGCGCCGCCCCCGCAGGGAATTACTCTTCGCCTTTGGCTTCCTTGAGCAGGGTATTGTACTTGTTGTACTTGTCCATCATACCCTCCTCGTCGCGCAGGCGGAAGCAGATCGACTTGAGGAAGTCGAGCGTGTTGACGTCGTCCTTCTTCAGCTCGTATGCCTTTTCGAACCAGGGCACCGCCTCCATATAGACCGCATTCACCTCCTTCAGGTCGGTATCGTAGGCAGTCTGGCTGCTGTACTGCTTCTCGTTCATCACCTTGTTCATCTCGTCGGCCTTGATCGTGTAGAACACGCCCAGGTAATAATTGCCTTCGAACAGGTCGGGCTTCAGCTCCACGACCTTCTTGAACGATGCGATGCTCTCGTCGTAGTTTTTCAGCGCATAGAAGATACGGCCGCGGCCGAACCAGAGGTCTACGTTCTCGGGGTTGTCGGCAATGGCCGAGTCGATCAGCGTTACCAGGTCGGCAGGGTCGCCCACGCCCTCTTCGGCCGTGTAAAGCTGCATCAGGCCGTCGAGGATACGCTCGTTCTTCGGGAATTTCCCGATACCCGTGATCAGGGCGTCCTTGGCCAGCATGACGTTGTCCTGGCTGACGTTCTTCAGGCCGTAATAGCAGTGGAAGAGGTAGTAGTAGATGTTACCCTCCTCGTCGGTATACCCCAGGTCGATCGCTTTCTTGAGGTACTCGGCACCCTGTCCGAACGACGAGGGGTGCGCCGAACCGTCCACTGTGCGCAGGTAACCGGCATAGTAGAGCAGCGCGGGATCTGCGGCTGCGCCGTAAGCGGGGCTCGACTGTGCCCGGAAAGCCGTGGCATAGGCATCGGCGGCGGCAACGTACTCGCCCGTGTCGATACCCGTGTTACCAACCTGCGAACAGAAATCGCTGATCTGCTGCAACCCGTCCTTCGCCTTCGCAGCGCTCTTGGGGTCGATCTCGTAAGCCTTGTTGTAAGCCTCGATGGCCATGGCGGGAGCCTCTTTCAGCACCCAGTCGGTCTGCGTCCAGGTAACGACCTTGCCGTCCTTGATGTAGGCGATGAAATAGGGGTACTCCCACGCTTCGTAGGGAACGTTGAGAAGCGTCACCTGCTTGGTGGCCGAAGGTTCGCCCACGGCCAGCTTCAGCATCGCGGCGTCCATGTTGACGAAGAGGCTCTTCGTCGGTTCCACGGCAGCCTCGTACAATGCTTTGCCACGGTTGATCCACGTGGAGGCCTTGGCGTTCTTCTTCGCATCGGCGATGTCGGCGTCGCTCTTCTCGATCTTGGTGAGGAGCCCGCTCTTGTTGACTTTCTGCGCCTGCACGGCAGGGATAGCCACGAGCAGCGCCGCGAAAGCCGTCAAAAATGTTTTCTTCATAACAAAATTTAATTTAAAGTTTTCAAATTCATTTCATCTATTCCTCGGCCGGCTGTCCTGCTTCGGGCGTTGCGCCCCCGTTTTCAGCAGCCTCCGCGGACTGTACTTCTTCTTCATCGCCGGCAGCAGGCACAGCCATCACCGAGGCAATGGCATCGCCGTCGCGCAGGTTGATGATACGCACGCCCTGCGTGGCACGACCCGCCAGGCGGATCTGCGACACGGCCGTACGTATGGTAAGTCCCGAACGGTTGATAATCATCAGGTCGTTGTCGTCCGTAACGGCCTGTATGGAGATAAGTTTACCGGTTTTCTCCGTCACGTTGATCGTCTTCACACCCTTACCGCCGCGGTTGGTGATGCGGTATTCGTCGAGGTCGGTACGCTTGCCGTAACCGTTTTCGCTCAGCACCAGCACGTCCTGCGTCGAATCGGGTTCCACACAGATCATGCCGACCACCTCGTCGGACTCCTCGATCGAGATGCCGCGCACACCGGCGCCGACACGCCCGATCGGGCGCACCGTCGACTCGTTGAAGCGGATGGCCTTGCCTTCGCGGGCCGCAATCATCACTTCGGCGTTGCCGCTGGTGAGCTTGGCCTCGATCAGCTGGTCGCCCTCGCGGATGACGATGGCGTTCACGCCGTTCTGGCGCGGGCGCGAGTAGGCTTCGAGCTTCGTCTTCTTGATCGTACCGTCCTTGGTACACATGATGATGAAGTTGTTGTTCACATACTCGGCGTCGTTCAGGCGCTTGACGTTGATATAGGCGCGAACCTTGTCGTCGGGTTCGATCTGGATGACGTTCTGGATGGCGCGTCCCTTCGAGGAGCGTGCGCCCTCGGGGATCTCGTAGACCTTGAGCCAGTAGCAGCGCCCCTTCTCGGTGAAGAAGAGCATCGTATTGTGCATCGAAGCCACGTAGATATGCTCGATGAAGTCCTCGTCACGCGTAGCACTGCCCTTGGCGCCGACGCCGCCGCGGTTCTGCGTGCGGTATTCGGCCAGCGGGGTGCGCTTGATGTAGCCCATGTGCGAGATGGTGATGACCATGTCGTCGTCGGCATAGAAATCCTCGGGGTTGAACTCCTCGGAGGCATAGACGATCTCCGAACGGCGCTCGTCGCCGTATTTTTCCTTGATTTCGAGCAGTTCGTCCTTGACGATCTGCATCTGCATGCCGACATTCTCCAGCACGTCCTTCAGGTGGGCGATCAGCTTGGTAAGATCGTCGCGCTCGGCGGTCAGTTTGCCGTACTCCAGCCCCGTCAGGGCGCGCAGGCGCATCTCGATGATGGCCGAAGCCTGGATGTCGCTCAGCTCGAAACGCTCGATCATGGCCTGCTTGGCCAGGTCGGGGGTCTGCGACGAACGGATGATGTGCACGATCTCGTCGATGTTGTCCTGTGCGATCAAGAGACCCAGCACGATATGTAGGCGCTCCTCGGCCTTGCGCAGGTCGTAACGCGTGCGGCGCACCACCACGTCGTGGCGGTGGTTGACGAAGTGCATGACCAGATCGCGCATCGGCAGCAGCTGCGGACGGCCGTTCACCAGCGCGATATTGTTCACCGCAAACGAGGTTTGCAGCGGCGTATTCTTATAAAGGGTGTTGAGCACGACGCTCGCCACGGCGTCGTGTTTGAGGATGATGATGATCCGCAGGCCGTCACGGTCGGACTCGTCGTTGATGTAGGAAATGCCGTCGATCTTCTTCTCGTTGATCATGTCGGCGATCTTCTTAATCATCTCGGCCTTGTTGATCATGTAGGGGATTTCGGTGATGACGATGCACTCACGGCCGCTGGGGGTATGCTCGATGTCGGTCTTGGCACGCATCATGACGCGGCCGCGGCCCGTAAGCATGGCCTCCCGGACACCCTCGTAGCCGTAGATAATACCGCCCGTGGGGAAATCGGGGCCCTTGATGAAATGCAGCATCTCCTCGCCCGTGATCTCGGGGTTGTCGATATAGGCGCAGCAAGCGTCGACCACCTCGCTGAGGTTGTGCGGGGCCATGTTGGTGGCCATACCGACGGCGATACCGCTGGCGCCATTGACGATCAGCAGCGGGATCTTGGTGGGCAGCACCGTGGGTTCGGGGATCGTATCGTCGAAGTTGAGCGTCCAGTCGACGGTCTCCTTGTCGATGTCGGCCATCACCTCGTCGGTGATCTTCTTCATGCGGGCCTCGGTGTAACGCATGGCGGCCGGCGAGTCGCCGTCCATCGAACCGAAGTTACCCTGGCCGTCGACCAGCGGGTAGCGCATCGACCACTCCTGTGCCAGACGCACCATCGCGTCGTAGACCGACAAGTCGCCGTGGGGGTGGAACTTACCGAGCACGTCGCCGACGATACGCGCCGACTTACGGGTCGGTTTGTCGGAGTAGAGGTTGAGCTCCGCGCTCATATCGTAGAGGATACGGCGGTGCACGGGCTTCATGCCGTCGCGCACGTCGGGAAGCGCACGCGACACGATGACCGACATCGAATAGTCGATGTACGCCGACTTCATCTGCTCTTCGATATTGATAGGAATGATACGTCCTGTCAAACCTGCATTCTTTTCTTCTTCAGTTAGCATCTTATCTCTTTAAAATTACAGTCTTTTAACGAACAAAAATACGATTTATTTCCGATCTGAGCAACTTTAAGCCGATAAATATCGCCTCCGCGCGGAAGATTTCCGGGACGACGCCCCGTTTTTGCCCCTTTTCCGGCGATCTGACGGCCTCAAAAAAAATTCCCGGCAGACTGACGGCATCCGCTTGCGCGTTCCGGATCGTTTCACTACCTTTGCGGCCTCTATTTCCCGAACATGGCACAGATAAACACACCCAAGGAAGTACTCGCGCTGGCTCAGAAGTCGGCAACGGGCAAAATGCAACTCCCGGCGGGCAAGACCCTCCTGCTGGCATTCCTGGCCGGCGCATACATCGCCATGGGCGGACTCTTCTCGCTGATGGCGGGGTTCGGGTTCCCCGGGGTGGCCGAAGCGCCCGGGTTGCAGCGCCTGCTCTCGGGGCTGGTATTCCCGCTGGGGCTCATCCTGGTGGTATTCGCCGGGGCGGAGCTCTTCACGGGCAACAACGCCGTGCTCGTACCCGGGGCGCTGGGCCGCAGGTACGGATGGGGCAAGGTGCTGCGCAACTGGGGGCTGGTATACGCGGGGAATTTCATCGGGGCGGCCTTCTTCGCCTATTTCCTGGTGGTGCTGCCCGGCGTACTCTCGTCGGAGCTGTGGCGCGAAGCGGCCTGCAATATTGCGCAGGCGAAGGTATCGCTGCCGTGGGGCACGGTTTTCCTGCGCGGCGTGGGCGCCAACTGGCTGGTATGCCTCGCGGTATGGCTCGGGCTGAGTACCGACGACGCGGCAGGCCGTATGATGGGGTTGTTTTTCCCGGTCATGTGCTTCGTGGTGATCGGCTACGAGCACTGCATCGCCAACATGTTCTTCATCCCGCTGGGGATGATGCTGGGCGCCCCGGTGACGGCGGCGGACATGGTCGCCGCAAACCTGGTTCCCGCCACGCTCGGGAACATCGCGGGCGGCGGCATCTTCGTCGGCGGGCTCTACTGGTACCTCAACCGGAAATAGGGGTCAATCCGCCAGCCTGAGCCACAACCGCCCGTGGCGGAAATCGAAGACCACCCGGAATGCGGAGAAGAATTTTACGCCGAGGAAACCGTCGCCGGGGAGTTTCATCGGTTTGTCAAGCACCACGACAGGCAGCCCGCCGAAGGAGTAACACCCCATGAAAGTGGCGACGGCGGGCATCAGCACCCGCAGGGTCATCCCGCCCGGCGTATGGCCTTCCACCAGATCGACAGGGGCGCGTGACACGAATTTTCCGACCTCAGGTTTGAACGCAAAGAGTGCCAGCAGGTTGGCGTTGCCCAAATCGACGACCAGCCGCATCGGCATCGCACGGCTGCGTCCCCGGTCGTCGGACAAGCGCACCGTATCCATGACCCAGAACATCCCCGAATGCCCGTCGGGCACCAGTTCGTAGGCCTCCCACCCGTCACCGGGCTGCGGCAGGCTCCCGGATGAGAGCGGACGGAAAATGCCGCGGCGGACATCGAGCTCGAAAATACCGGGCGCGGCCACGCTGTCGGTCGTGAAGGTATGGAGCGGGTAGAGCAGGTCGCAGGGCTTGCGTCGCCGCAGATCGACGACATAGCTCTCGCACAAACTGCGCGTATCCCCCACCCTGAGCCCCGGCGCCAGTTTATAGCGGGCCGAATAGTCCGTGCCGCCGGCCATGCGGAAACGCACGGGGCGTTCGAGTTCGACGGGTTCGAAAAGCCCGGGGTGCGACCAGACCAGCGCGCTGTCGATCAGCGGAAAATAGACGCCCGATTCGAGGAACACCCGCACCGGTATGGAATCCCCTACGAAAGACGCCGCATAGAGCAGATCGCGCTCGCAGGTAAGCTCCCATGCCGTGCCGGAAGGCTGTTGCCCGGCCGGGCTTCCGGCTCCGGGAACCGAACCGGGCATATCCGCCGCAGGGCGGTCATGTCCGGCGGCAGGGGTATGCCCGCCCGCCGGCGACGGGTCTTCCGGCGCCGCAGCCAGCATCGCCGCGGGGATGGCGACGGACAACAGCAGCATAATCGGCCGGCGGAACATGGTCAGCGGAAGTCGATGAATTCGTACCCGGCGTAGTTATCCTTCGCAAAGGCCTTGAGCGGCGTTTCGAGGGGCTTGATGCCCAGCACCGAAACCTGCACCTGCTCGCCGTCGTAATCGTAGCGGAGCGACACGGGACGCATCGCGGCGGTATCGACCGTAAGGACGATATTGCCCGCCGAGGAGGTATTCCCCGGCGCAGGCGTCAGCCGCACCACGGCACGGCCTTCCTGCTCGCCGGCGAGCGAGGCCGCATATTCGCTGCCGAGGAAATCGAAGGCATGGACGGGGTTATTGAGGATATTGCGGCTGCCGGTGTCGACCACGTCGATCGTCACCTCGCGGCGGCGGTTGTCCACCTCGTAGCGCACGGCTCCGTCGCAGTAGACCTCGGCATCGCCCAGCACGAGGTAATAATTCTCCCCCTCGACGGCATAGCGCCCGCGCGTGACGTATTCGTCCGAGCGAACCTCGAACGACACCCCGTAGGCACCCAGCGCCCGGAAGCCGTCGCTGACCCCGGCCAGGATCGCGTCGGCACGGCCGGCGGCCGGAACATTATTTGCGGCAGCCGGAACATCCGCGGCAGCCGGAACTGCGGCGACGGATTGCATCGCGGAAAGCAGCAACAGGAGGGACAGGAGTCGTTTCATGGCAGCATCAGAATAGGCCCAGCTCCTGCAACTTGGCTTCGAGCGAGGGCATGTCATGGAAAAGGATGTCGCGCGGCTTGGCTCCCTGCTGGCGGCCGACGATGCCGGCACGTTCGAGCTGCATCATGATGCGCCCGGCACGGTTGAAGCCCACCTCGTAGTTGCGCTGGATCATCGAGGTCGAGATATTGCCGCCCGAAACGGCGTCGCGGGCGATCTCGGCGAAGAGCGAATCGTATTTCACGGGGGCGGAGTCCTCGCTGCCCATGCTCCCCGAAGAATCGCCCGTATCGGGCGTATAGTCGGGCAGCGAATAGGCCGAGGTATAGCCCTGCTGCTTCGATATATACTCGACGATGCGTTCGACCTCCTTGGTTTCGACCAGCGCGCACTGGATACGGATCAGTTCCCCGTCCTTCGAGAAGAGCATGTCGCCGCGGCCGATAAGCTGGTTGGCCCCCGGCTGGTCGATGATCGTACGCGAGTCGATCATCTGCATCACGCGGAAGGCGATACGCGCGGGGAAATTGGCCTTGATACCGCCCGTGATGACCTTCACGTCGGGGCGCTGCGTGGCGATGATCAGGTGGATGCCGACGGCACGCGCCTTCTGCGCGAGGCGCATGACGGGCCCCTCGACCTCGCGGGCGGTCATGATCAGATCGGCGAACTCGTCGACCACCACGACGATATAGGGCAGGTAGCGGTGCCCGTTGAGCGGGCTGAGCCGCCGGGCGGTGAATTTCTCGTTGTACTCGGCGATGTTGCGCGCCCCGGCTTTCTTGCAGAGTTCCAGGCGGCTGTCCATCTCCGTGCAGAGCGAATTGAGCGTGTAGACCGCCTTCTTGGGGTCGGTGATGATGGCATCGTCCTCGGACTCCATCTTGGCGAGGAAGTGGCGCTCGATCTTGGCATAGAGCGAGAACTCGACCATCTTGGGGTCGATCATCACGAACTTGAGCTGCGCGGGGTGCTTGCGGTAGAGCAGCGAGGTGATGATGGCGTTCAGCCCCACGGACTTACCCTGTCCCGTGGCGCCCGCCACCAGCAGGTGCGGCATCTTGGCCAGGTCGAACACGTAATTCTCGTTCTGGATCGTACGGCCGATCACCACCGGGAGCTCGGCCTTCGACTCCTGAAAACGCAGCGAACGCACGGCGGAGTACATCGACACCACCTGCTTATCGCGGTTGGGCACCTCGATGCCGATGGTTCCCTTGCCGGGGATAGGGGCGATGATGCGGATACCCAGCGCCTTGAGGCTCTGGGCGATGTCGTTTTCGAGCCCCTGGATCTTCGAGATCTTGACGCCCTGCGCCTGCACGATCTCATAGAGCGTCACGGTGGGGCCGACCGTGGCCTTGATACGCTGGATGGGGATGCCGAAATTGCGGAGCGTATCCTCGATCTTGGTCTTGTTCTCGAAAATCTCCTCGTCGCTCACTTCCGAGTCGGAAACATAGTCTTCGAGCAGCGTCACGGGCGGCTTGTGGTAGTTCACGAGGTCTTTCAGCGGGTCGTAGCTCTCGGTCGGGATCGCCTTTTCATCGACCAGACGGGCTTCGTTGGCCTCGACGGTCACGACGACGCCCCCGGCAGGAACGGGTATCTCGGTAAACGGCCCGTCGGGGAGCGGCTCCCCGGATACAGGAGCGGCAGCGGAGGGCATCCCGGCAACAGAGGGCATCCCGGCAGCCGGGGCCGGTGTCCCGACGGGGTCTTCCCCGCCCAGGGATAATTCGGTGAAAGGTTCGTCGGACACAGGCGCAGCAGGCCGGACAGCAGTGCCGGCGGCAGGACGCACCGCGGGGCGTTCCAGCTCGACAAGCCCGCTGGGGCCGATCACCAGCCGGCCTTCGGGGCGCGACAGGTCGACCTCGGTAAACTCGCCGTCGTCATCGGATGCGGCGGCCTCTGCCGCCTGCGGGGCTTCGGGCACAATGGGCATGCCGTCGGGGCCCAGTTCCACGAACGGATTGTCGTCCGCATCGCGGCGGGCGGCCTGCGGGGCGGCGGGAGTCCCGGCGGCAGCAGGCCCGGGAGTACGTACAGCGCGGGGCATTTCCGGCACCGGACGCTGCACGGCCAGTTCGAGTTCGGGACGGCGCACGACCACCTCGGGCTCCGCCTTCACGGCAGACTCCACGGCCGGAGTGTCGGCCGACCGCCTGGCAGGCCTCTCCCCGGGATTCCCGGCGGATTCCGCAGATACGGCAGCCGCATCCCCGGCGGCATCGGACGGTTGCCCGTGCGCGTGCACGACCTTATGTTTGACGATCTCGACGATCTTGCCGCTCTTATCGACCATGACGTTGCCCGCACGGTTGACCTTGTTGATGAAATTGCGGTTGATGAATACCCCCGTAAGGATCCAGCAGCCCAGCAGCAGGATCAACGTCCCCAGCACCCCGATATGCGTGCGCAGCAGCGCTGCGGTCTCGATGCCGAAGGCACCGCCCCACCCCGTCGAACTGCAAAGGCTCCACTTGTCCGAGAAGGCGAAGCCCAGCGTCAGCGAACCGAGGATCAGGATGAGGAAAAGCGAGAGGATCGAATGGTTGAACAGCAGCGGGCGCTGGCGGATGACGCGCACGCCGACGAGCACCACCATCACCGGGATCAGAATGCCGGACACGCCGAACGAGTTGTCGACCAGCAGGCGTCCCAGCCTGGCACCCGCCCAGCCGCAGAGATTTCCAGGCTCGACGCCCAGCGTGGCACGTTCCTCGGGCGAGAGCAGCAGCCCGCTCTGGTCGGCCGCCCAGGTAAAAAACGAGAACAGTACGGCCGAGGCGGCGAACACCCCGATGAAAAGCAGCAGCAATCCTGCGACCCAGCGCGCACTGTCGCTGTTGGAACGCTGGACTTTCTGCCGTCCGTTGGGGGATGAGGATGTATTTTTAGATGCCATCTGTGTTGCGCTTGATTTTTATCAAGCGAAGTTACGCATTTTTTTCGACATTTCGGAATATCGCGATGTAAAATCGGGTTCGGAAGCGAATCCGGCGCTATTAAAGTGCCCCCAAGGCCTTGCGTTCCAGGCGGAGGCGGTAGGCCTCGTCGGCAAAGGTGCGGAACGTATATTCCGCGCGGTGGGCGGGGTCGACGTGCAGGCCGTAACGGTCGAGCAGCTGCACGACGCGGCGGGCGACGGCGGGCGAAGGGTCGACGACCGTGACGCCGCGGCCCGCGACGACACGTTCGAGGACGGGAAGCAGGAAAGGATAGTGCGTGCAGCCGAGCACGATCTGGTCGGCCCCGTGCTCCAGCATCTCCGCGACGGCGGCACGGACGGTAGCCTCGGCCTCGGGCGTAGCTTCGAGGTCGTTTTCGACCAGTTCGACGAAGCCCCGGCCTGGCGCCGTGACAAGGTCTACGCCGTCGCCGTACCTGGCCGCCGTGCGGCGGAAGAGCTCGCCGTCGAGGCTCCGTTCGGTAGCCAGTACCCCCACCACCCCGCTGCGGGTCGCCAGGCAGGCGGGTTTCACGGCCGGCTCCATGCCCACGATCGGCATGGGGGCGTATTTTTCGCGCAGGAAGTCGATGGCGGCGGCCGTAGCGGTATTGCAGGCCACGACGACCAGCTTGCACCCCTGCGCCACAAGGAAGGCGACCGCTTCGTCGGCAAGGCGCCGCACCTCCTCGCGGGGGCGCGACCCGTAGGGGCAGTTCTTACCGTCACCCAGGTAGACGAGCGACTCAGCGGGGAGCGCACGCCGCACCTCGCGCCAGACGGTCAGCCCGCCCAGCCCCGAATCGAAAACACCGATGGGTGCATTATTTGAAAGTTTATCCACGTCTTTCAGGAGTTGCAGCATATCATCGTCCGCGGCACGGCCGCGTCGTATCGTTCGCTGCGGTTTCCGCGCCCCCGGGTACTCCCGGGGCCGCAGCCGCAGGGTCTTTTCTATTTCAGGCCGAGTTGCCTCAGGATATGCTCCACGACCTGGTCGTCGGACATCGCATCGCAGTCGACGAC
>ENA-UEOO01000339-UEOO01000339.1-human-gut-metagenome-genome-assembly--contig:-NODE-339-length-17161-cov-111.005795_pt1 | contig 17161 bp, 15 predicted proteins | sample MGYA00242888_ERZ507892 | MGnify/ENA primary metagenome ERZ507892 (study PRJEB26167, sample SAMN06115415) | human gut metagenome | host: Homo sapiens | place: China:Sichuan | collected 2015-02-04...
GACATCAACGCTCCCGTACTGCTCCGTTTCCCAGACATCCTCGACAACCGCATCGAGAAGACAGCCAGCTGTTTTCAAAAGGCAAAGGAAGAGTATGGATACAAGGGAGAAAACTTTGTCATCTATCCTATTAAGGTGAACCAGATGCAGCCGGTCGTTGAGGAGATTATCTCTCACGGCAAGAAGTTCAACCTCGGACTGGAGGCTGGCTCTAAGCCTGAACTCCACGCCGTCATCGCCGTGCAGGCACAGAGCGACTCGCTCATCATCTGTAACGGCTACAAGGACGAGAGCTACATCGAACTTGCCTTGCTGGCTCAGAAGATGGGCAAGCGCATCTTTATCGTAGTAGAAAAGCTCAATGAGCTGGATATCATCGAAAAGGTAGCCAAAAAGCTCAACGTAAAGCCAAACATCGGTATCCGCATCAAACTGGCTTCTTCAGGCTCAGGCAAATGGGCAGAAAGCGGCGGCGATGCATCTAAGTTCGGCTTGACCAGCGCAGAACTGCTCACAGCCCTCAAGAAGATAGACGAGATGGGATTCCACGACTGTCTGCGCCTTATCCACTTCCATATCGGAAGTCAGATTACCAAGATTCGCCGCATTCAGACTGCTCTCCGTGAGGCAGCCCAATTCTATATTAGCCTCCACAAGATGGGCTACAATGTAGATTTCGTAGATTGCGGTGGCGGACTCGGTGTAGATTACGATGGCACCCGCTCTTCCAGCAGCGAGAGTTCCGTAAACTACTCTATCCAGGAGTATGTGAACGACTGTGTCTATACATTCGTAGATGCAGCCAACAAGAGCAATATCGAGCACCCTAACCTCATCACCGAGAGCGGCCGCTCGCTCTCTGCCCATCACTCAGTCTTGGTTATCGATGTCTTGGAGACAGCTTCCCTGCCAGAGATGCCTGAGGAGTTTGAGGCGAAGGAGACCGACCACCAGCTGGTGAAGGATCTTTATGAGATATGGGACAACCTGAATCCTCGCAACATGCTGGAAGACTGGCATGATGCCGAGCAGATTCGCGAAGAGGCATTGCAGCTCTTCTCTCACGGCATCGTAGATCTGAAGACCCGTGCAGAGATTGAGGCAATGTACTGGAGCGTGTGCCACGAGATCAACAATCTTGCCAAGCACATGAAGCATGTACCTGAGGAGCTCAGAGGATTGGATAAGATTCTTGCCGACAAGTATTTCTGCAACTTCTCTCTGTTCCAGAGTCTGCCAGACAGTTGGGCTATCGACCAGCTCTTCCCTATCATGCCTATCCAGCGTCTGAACGAGCGTCCTACCCGCAACGCTACCTTGCAGGACATCACCTGCGACAGCGATGGTAAGATTGCGAACTTCGTTACCGACGGTCATATAGGCAACGTTCTTCCTCTTCATCCATTGAAGAAGAACGAGCCATACTATCTCGGTGTGTTCCTCGTAGGTGCCTACCAGGAGATTCTGGGCGACATGCACAATCTCTTCGGCGACACCAATGCTGCCCACATCTCTGTAAAGGACGGCAAATATTGCATCGACCAGATATTCGACGGCGAGACCGTAGAGGAGGTATTGGATTACGTACAGTACAATCCGAAGAAGCTCGTCCGCCAGTTGGAGCAGTGGGTAACCAAGAGTGTGAAGGAAGGCAAGATTTCGCTCGATGAGGGCAAGGAATTCCTGGGCACCTATCGCAATGGTCTCTTCGGATACACTTATCTTCAGTAAGAATTAACAGTTGATAGTTAATAGTTTACAGCAAGATTGCCCTATAAACTATTAACTATAAACTATAAACTAAACTTAAAGATGGAAAAAGTAACAGTAGTAAAGGTAGGCGGTGCCATCGTTGAAGACAGCGAGCAGCTGGCACAGCTCTTGAAGGATTTCGCAGCCATTTCTGGCAAGAAAGTATTGGTACATGGCGGTGGCCGCCGTGCCACTAAGGTAGCTGCAGCCCTCGGCATCGAGAGCAAGATGGTGAACGGCCGCCGCATCACCGATGCAGACATGCTGGAAGTGGTAACAATGGTTTATGGCGGTCTGGTCAACAAGAACCTGGTTGCCAAGCTTCAGGCCAACGGCGTGAATGCTCTCGGTCTGACCGGTGCTGATATAGACGTAATCCACAGCCACAAACGCCCATTGAAAGACGGTATCGACTTCGGATACGTAGGCGATGTAGAGCGTGCCAACGGCAAGATGCTCCAGACCCTGATTAATGAAGGCATTACTCCAGTGATGGCCCCATTGACCCATGACGGCAAGGGCAACATCCTCAACACCAATGCCGACACCATAGCCAGCGAGACAGCCAAGGCTCTGGCTCCTTACTACGATGTGACATTGATATATAGTTTTGAAAAGAAAGGCGTGCTCAGTAATCCTGAGGATGACGACAGCGTGATTCCAGTGATTACCCATGCCGATTTTGAGAGATACAAAGCAGATGGTACCGTGGCAGGCGGCATGATTCCTAAGTTGGAGAATGCCCTTGCAGCCATTGATGCTGGTGTGAAAGAGGTGATTATCACCCTTGCTACCGCCATCGACGGAAAGCACGGAACGGTGATTAAGTGAAGAACGAAGAGTGAAGAGTGAAGAATTCATCACCTTTTTTTCTTAACAAGAGTTAAAAATAGAAATAAATCAAGATTGGTTGTAACTTTCTTATAACATAGTCGTCATTAATTATAGAGGGATGAAAGAAATCAGTTTCCAGAACGATGTTTTGCCGCTGAAGAACAAACTCTTCAGACTGGCCCTTCGCATTACTCTCAACCGGGAGGAAGCGGAAGACGTTGTGCAGGATACGCTGATTAAAGTCTGGAACGCCCGCGACAGATGGCAGGAGATTGACTCCATCGAGGCATACAGCCTCACCATCGCCCGCAACCTCTCGCTCGACCGCATCAAGAAGATGGAAAATCAGAATGATTCGCTGGAAGAGCAGAATACAGAAAGGTTAGACGAAAACACTTCTACCCCCTCCGAAAGGATGATTCAGAAAGACAAACTGGACATCGTAAGGAATATTATCGACGAGTTGCCTGAAAAGCAGCGCAGCTGTCTGCAGCTTCGAGACATCGAAGGAAAGTCCTACAAGGAAATAGCAGACATCCTCTGCATCACGGAAGACCAGGTCAAGGTGAACATCTTCAGGGCTCGTCAAACAGTCAAACAAAGATTTCAACAATTCGACAGATATGGATTATAAGTACATCAACCAACTTTTGGATCGCTACTGGAAGGGCGAGACTTCTCTCGAAGAAGAGGAGATTCTCCGTGCATTCTTCAGCCAGGACGAGTTGCCTGCCGAGCTGAAGCCATACCAAGCGCTCTTCTCTTACGAGATGGGCGAGGCTAAGCAAGAGGCGCTGGGTGATGACTTCGACCAGAAGATGATGGCGATGATTGAGGATGAATACACCAAGAAGCCTAACAAGGCAAAGGTGGTTTCATTGACAGAGCGCCTGAAGCCTCTCTTCAAGGCTGCTGCCGTGGTAGCTATCATCCTGACATTGGGCAATGCAGTTCAGGTTCCTTTCCAGAACAATGGCAATGATTCTGTTGAAAACGTAGGATACATCAAGAGTGGCAAGGGCGTGTCCGTAGCCATGGGAGATTCTGCTTCGGTTGATTCTATGCAACGCACAGGCATCGATCAGGTAAGCACTCCAACAACGTCTCCAACGTTATTAAAGTAGATTATTTCTATGCTTTCTCTATAAAAAAATCATGTTTAGTAAAACAATTCTGAAGCTGTGAAGTTTCAATTCTCTCAAATTTTTCATAACATACTAACGTAATAGGGCTGCCAGGATGTACTGGCAGCCCTTACTTATTTTATATTTTTTGTACACAAGCGTATGATAAAGGATACACAAGTGGCTCAATTTATCGCCACTGCGAGGCTTCATTTAAGCCTCCTTCCGGTCATCATTGATGACACTTACTAGGCTCAATATAAGCCACTTAACCTATTATCAAGAAGCATCTGAAAGGCAATCTCCTGATATGTTATATGCAGTTTGTTTCCTCCGCCCATGAATATATGGACGAATTTCCACAAATGTATCAGCAACTCCTTATCCGGGAACAGGACTTTCTTTCCAATGTGGCTTATGGTCATAAAATAAGTTTGAAGGATGCCAAGGCGTTCAGCAGACAGGCATTGAACACTTCTATTGGTAAGACTTTCTTGGGGATGTTCTCGGAAATTTAGGCTCGCATTCCTTTCCTTTTCCTCCCTTTCAGTTCATTCCGTTGTCTTTTAGACTGATAAATGATAAAACTTTACTTGCTGGAACCTGTTTTTTTTCATTATTCTTGGAAAAGGCTTATCTTTGCAAAATAAACCGACTGGTCGGTTTATTTTGCAAATAATTTTAATAGAATATAATGAATTAAAAAGTGAATAATTGGAAAGTAGGAATAAATTGTTGAAATCTTTGCGCCTGCAACCGCTTCTCGCCAAAATAGCGGTAGGATATATGGCCAAGATTGTAGTCATAAGTGGTATTATTTACGTTGGCATCTGCGAATGGAAAGAGACTAAGGCCAGGGAAATGGAAGTACGGATGATTAACCGGAAAAAGCATGAGATAAATGATATATACGTGAAAATGCTCAGGCTTTCTTTCTTCTGTGAAACCTTTATGGAGTGGAGTGAGCAGGATTTTTTATTATTTCAGAAGCGGAGACGGCACATTGACAGCCTGTTGTGTAGCTTGAGGTACTCCTCTTCCGGCTCACATACAGACAGCATCCGTAATTTGTGGAGAGCCAAAGAACGGTATATGCGGGAAATCATATATTGGGTACACAGGCAGGAGGAAGCCGACCGGGAAATTGCAGCGCAGATTCCGGCCATTGCCAGACAGAGTGAACGGGAAAATGCCCCCAAAGGGGGATTCCTGAAGAGGTTGTTCGCAAAACGCCACAAGGCGGATTCTCCTTCTGCCGCCTCCATGCTTCATGAACTTAACCGGAGCGTGGTGGGCAGACAGCAGGCGTATGCCCGGAAGCTGGCAGAACGGACGGACAGCTTGGATGGGATGAACAGAAGGCTGAACGTGCAGTTGCGGCAGATGATTGAGAATATGGACGGAACGGTACAAGCGGAATTGAAAAGACAGGAAGAAGAAGTTGCGGAAGCCGGGAAACGGTCATTTGCCACGGTCATCGGTCTGACGGCATTCATGGTTTTGCTGCTGATATGGTCCTATATGGTGATACACCGGGATATGATGCGTATAAACCGTTATAAAAAAAGGCTGGAAGGCACAGTCCGTCAATTGGAGCAGACTGTTCTTGAAAACGAGGAGCTGATTGAGGCAAGAAAGAAAATCATACTGGCCGTAACCCATGACTTGCGCGCGCCGCTTGCTTCTATCAGCAGCTATGCGGAATTGCTTTCCACGGAAAGAGAAGTGTCGAAGTGCAGGGAATACAACCGGAACATACGGCAGGTGGCGGGACACATGTCTTCCATGCTGAATTCCCTGTTGGGATTTTTCCGGTTGGAAAGTGGCGGGGAAAAGGCCGTTCCTGTCCCGTTCAGGTTATGTGCCGTCACCGAGATTTTGGAAACGAATTTTATGCCGCTGGCGGCAGGAAAAAACCTTTTGCTGAACGTGCTGAGTGCCGGAGATGCGGTTGTTATAGGAGATAGGGACAGGATAATACAGATAGGAAGCAACTTGTTGTCCAATGCAATCAAGTTTACGGAGCGGGGAAGTGTAACGGTTCGCACACAATTTGACCAGGGCGTATTGACGCTTATCGTGGAAGACACCGGCACCGGAATGGACGATGAGGAGCAGACACGCATTTTCACTGCATTCGAGAGGCTTCCCAATGCGATTGCGGAAGAAGGGGTCGGACTGGGACTTTCAATAGTAAAAGGTCTGGTCGGATTGTTGGACGGCAGGATTGAAGTGGCAAGCCGGAAAGGGTTGGGCAGCCGGTTCACTGTCTGTTTTCCTCTGGCTGTGGCAGAGGAAGCGATGGCGGAGAGCGGCAGGAGCCGGATTTCCGTACGGTCCTATACGGTACTGGTATTGGACAATGACACCGTTTTGCTGGCGGCAATCAGGGAAATGTTTGCGTATCACGGGGTGGCTTGCACGGTATGTGAGAACACGCGTGATCTGATGGAGCATGTCCGCAGCCGTAGTTATGACCTTTTGATTACGGATTTGAAAATGCCCCGGACAAACGGATTCGAGGTGTTGAAGCTCCTGCGCATGGCCAATGTGGGAAATTCACGGAGCATTCCGGTTATCGCAAGTACCGCATCGGGAAACTGCGATACGGGGGATTTGTATGCGGCAGGGTTTTCGGGCTGTTTGAAAAAGCCGTTTTCCGCCGAAGAACTTTTGCAGGTATGTACGGAATGTCTGGGAAGTGAAAGGCAGTCTGAACAGATAGACCTCGATGCCCTGCTGAAATATGGGAACAGGAGGAAGATGCTGGATACCCTGATTCGGGAGACAAGGAAGGATATGGAGGCTATGGCTGAATGTGCAGAAAAGAATGATCATGAGGCACTGAAAGAATGGATACATCATCTGACAGGCTCATGGGAGATCATTCATGCCGGCAAGCCGCTGCGTGAGTTGTTCGCACTGCTTCAGGATTCGGGAGAGTTTTCTGTGGACGAGTTCGGGCGGACTGTACAGCAGGTATTGGATAAAGGAAAAGAAATAATATGTTTGGCACAACAGGCTAAGAAGGCTTATGAGAGTAATTGTTGTTGAGGACAATGTCTTGTTCTGTAATTATATCTGCAATTTTTTGCAGAAGGCGGATTTGGATACTGTAAGGACTTACAGGCTGGCACAGGCTAAGAAGATCATTGGGACATCCATCCGTGAGGATGACATCGTATTGGCGGATTTAAGATTGCCTGACGGGGAAAGTACCACGCTGTTGCAGTGGATGAGGGAGAACGGCTATATGCACCCGTTCATCATGATGACTAATTATGAAGAGATACATTCTGCGGTTCATACCATGAAGCTGGGTGCGGAAGATTATATCCTCAAACCGCTGGTTGAAACCAGGCTGCTGCCCGTCATCAAAAAAATAAGGACGGTGAACGAGGCTTTCACCAAGGTAATCTATGAACGCAAAAGCACCCCTTTTTGCGAGTTGAACCGGTACATTCACATGGTAGCGCCGACGGATATGACGGTACTGATATTGGGAAGCACCGGAACGGGAAAGGAACACCTGGCAAAAAAGATTCACAGGCAGAGCCTCAGATCCGGCAAGCCGTATGTAACGGTCGATTGCGGCAGTTTGTCCAAAGAGCTGGCACCTTCCGCCTTTTTCGGCCATGTCAAGGGAGCGTTTACCGGAGCCACAGAGGAAAAGGCAGGATATTTTCAGGAAGCGCAGGGAGGCACCCTGTTCATGGATGAGGTGGAGAACCTTTCGATAGAAACGCAGCGGATGCTGTTGCGTGCCATGGAGGAACGGCGGTATCGTCCGGTAGGCGGACAACGGGACAGGCTGATGGATGTGCGCATCATTGCGGCCACCAATGAGGATTTGCAGGAGGCTGTTGCGGAAAAGCGTTTCCGGAAGGATCTGCTTTATCGCTTTCAGGATTTTACCATCACCGTACCTGCATTGCATAATTGCCTGGAGGACATACTGCCTTTGGCGGATTTTTTCCGGGAGCAATCTTGCGGGTTGCTCCGGAAAGAGGTCTTGGATTTTGACGAACCGGCAAAGAAGATGCTGCTGGGATACAGTTGGCCGGGAAATGTACGGGAACTGAAGCAGGTCATTCATGCGGCGGTATTGATATGCAAAGGAAAACTGATTACCCCCAATTCCTTACGGCTCCAATATACGGGAGAGTCCGTTTCTGACCCCATGGGGAAAGAGAAGATAGACAAGTGTTTGCAGAAAGATGAAAGAAGAAACATAGAACAGATCAAGACGGCTCTTTCCATCTCTAAAGGGAACCTGACACAGGCAGCGGCCTTGTTGGGAATCAGCCGCCCGACCCTTTACAAGAGAATGAGCCTGCACGGAATTTCCAGATAGGTTTGTTTGCGATACAGTTTTCCCCCTCATCAAAGGAAAATCGAATTTGTCTTGCCGGCCGCATTTGCCGAATCTTTTCGTGGAAATTTTCCTTGCGGCTTCGCCGTGGAAAATTTTCACGAAAAAGAATGCGGCGGCAATCCAGATTCGATTTGAAAAACGATTACAGGGGCAAACTGCGACCGACGTGACGCATGGATAAAGGATATGGGCTGCTTGAAGAGGCCGTGTTTCATAATCCATGAAATTCCACATATCCAGCCGGAATACAGGTCTTATGAAAGTCTTGCTGTAAAAAAGCGGAAGGCATGAGAAGACAGGGGGCTTCAGCTCCCTCTGTTCTGCATGGTTTTGTCTTGCCTGCCCGCCCGCTCTTTTTCTGGTGTCGGATGCGCAGGCTTTTTCCCTTCTGCCTCACGTATCTTCTCTCTTTCCGTTTATTCACTTCCCTTCTTCTCCGTTCACGGTTTAGCCGTTGGAAACAGTTATGTTTATGACATCTGACGACATTTGATGACATCTGATGACACCTTTTTGAAAATCAGCATATTATTTGGAAATACCCCATACCTTTGAAGCGTCAAAGCAATTCATTAACCCCTAAAAGAAAAGGTATGGCACAAGAAAAGACCCCGAACGAAAAGCCCAAACGGACCCGGAAGCCGAAGGCCGGAAGTGATGCTCTTCCGGTGGAACAGATTACGGAATTGATGCTGGTTCATAACAAGAACGATCCGAAATTCGGAGTACAGGCTGTCAGTGAAATTGACAAGGACGGAAAAGCGAAGACGGTTCCGGCGGACGAGAAGAATGAAAACTCATTCCTGAAATTCGACAAGAATTCGAGTATTCTCGAAAACTTCATCAAGAATTTCTGGAGCCAGCTCAAGGAACCTACCCATTTCCGCCTGCTCCGCATGACCTACCACGACTACAAGGTGAACAAGCAGGCCATCAGGGATTTGTCGGAGGGAAAGCAGACGGATGCGGTGAAAGAGTTCCTCAAACGCTACGAAATCCGTCCAAGAGAAAACAAGAAGGAACAAAGTGTAAACCCAAAAGAAAAAACAGCTATGGCAGACAAAGAGACACAACCGCAGGAACCCCTGCAACAGAGCGAAGTACAGCAGGCGGCACAGCAACAGCAGCAGCCCCAGGCTCAACAGGCAGCGCAGGAGTCGCAAGGACCGCGTTACCGGTATAATGAGAACATGGTCAACTGGGAGGAGTTGGAAAAGGTCGGAATCTCAAAGGCTTCGCTGGAACAGCAGGGACTCCTTGATTCCATGCTGAAGGGCTACAAGACCAACAAGCTGGTGCCCCTGACAATCCATCTTTCCGGTTTGCTGACAGCCAAACTGGATGCAAGGCTCTCACTCATCCCGCAACAGGATGGACAGGTGGGACTGGCCATTCACGGCATACGCAAGGAGCCGCAGTTGGAACGCCCTTATTTCGGATTCAACTTCAGCGAGGAGGACAAGAAGAACCTGCGTGAGAGCGGCAACATGGGGCGTGTGGCGGAACTCAACCTGCGTGGCAGTGAATATACCCCCTGCCTGATCTCCATCGACAAGAACACCAACGAGCTGGTCGCTGTCCGCCAGGAGCATGTCTACATCCCGCAGGAAGTGAGCGGGGTAAGGCTTACGGACGAGGAAATCAGGTTGCTGAAGGAGGGACAGCCCGTCAAGGTGGAGGGCATGACCTCCAAGGCGGGAAAGGGGTTCGACGCCACGCTCCAGTACAGCGCCGAGCGCAGGGGGCTGGAGTTCATCTTCCCGAAAAACCAGATTTTCAACGAGCGTTCCATCGGGGGCGTGCCGCTCTCGCCCACCCAGATAAAGATGCTCAGCGAGGGGCATACCATCCTGGTGGAGGACATGAAGTTCAAGAACAGAAACGGGACATTCTCCTCATTTGTCACGATAGACCAGACAACGGGACGCCCGAACTACACCCGCCACAACCCGGAAACGGGGGAGATCTATATCCCCAAGGAAATATGCAATGTGCAGTTGACACCCGAGGACAAGGAAACCCTGCGCAAGGGACAGGCGGTCTATCTGGAAAACATGATCGGACGTACGGGAGAGGAATTCTCCTCGTTTGTCAAACTGGACATGAATACCGGAAGGACGATGTATTCACGCACGCCGGACGGGTTCAACGAGCAGCAGGCGCCACGCATCCCGGCGGAGGTTTACGGTCATGTGTTCACGGCACAGGAAAGGGCGAACCTTCAGGATGGAAAGACCATCCTTGTCGAAGGGCTGAAAAACAACGGGCAGTCCTTCAGCTCCTACCTGAAAGTCAACCCCTATTCAGGACAGTTGCAATATTTCCAGGAGAATCCGGATATCCGCCGGGATACTTCCCGTCGTGCCGCACAGACGGAGACCGCACAGGGGCAGCAGCAGGAACAGAAGAAAGGCGCTTCACAGGCGGTATAACCCGACCAAAGGGAAACAGAACGAATTACACAAACCTAAAATCCCCGAATCGTATGAATACGAATCAGAATGCCCGCCACATCTATAAGGCGGAAGACATTGACTGGAACGGTCTGGAGGCCGCCGGCATCAGTAAAAAACAACTGGAAACCAGCGGTGACATGGAACTGTTGCTGCAAGGCAAGGAAACGGAAATCGCCCCGTTGAAACTCCGCACACCGGTCATCAGCCTGACGATGGACGCCACGCTGAAGCTGGTACCTGACGGCAACGGCAGACCGGTCATGGAAATAAACGGTCTCCGTCAGAAGGAGACACCGGAAATTTAACCGGGAAACAACAGGTTTAACCCACGTTCCGTGCCGCCAGAAACGGCACGGAACATCAAAAAGAAAAAGAATATGATAGCGATAGTGACTGACAAGCCCAATGTGGGCAGAGAGATAGCAAGAGTTCTGGGAGCAGACAGAAAAGAGAACGGATACATGACCGGAAACGGATACATGGTGACATGGACATACGGCAACATGCTTTCCCTGGCGATGCCGAAAGATTCCGGTACGTCATGGGTGGAGCGGGAGGACTTCCCCCTGCTGCCCCCTCCTTTCCTGACGGTAAGGCACGTCAAGACGGATACGGGATGGAATCCCGATATCAATGCGGTACTCCAGTTGAAGGTGATAGCCAAGGTGTTCGACGCGTGCGACACCATCATTGCGGCAACCGACGCTTCCCGTGAGGGGGAAATGCTGTTCCGGTATCTTTACCGCTTTCTGGGATGCAAGCAACCCTGCCTCCGCCTGTGGATCTCATCCCTGACGGACGAGGCCATCACCAGAGGCATGGAAAACCTCCGCCCATGCGCCCTGTTCGACAACTTGTTCCTGGCGGCAGACAGCCGCAACAAGGCCGACTGGCTTCTGGGGGTCAATTCAAGCTATGCCGTCTGCAAGGCGGTAGGCTTCGGAAACAATTCGCTGGGCAGGGTGCAGACCCCTGTACTGGCGGCCATAAGCGGACGGTACCGGGAGAGGGAGAACCACATTCCCGCTGACAGCTGGCCCGTGTTCATCAGCCTCTGCAAGAACGGGAAAATAATGAAGATGCGCCACGTGGAAGACTTGGGGAACCGCCGGGACGCCCTGGAACTGTACGAGGACTGCAAGGCGGCAGGGTATGCACGTGTCACGGCTGTCGGCAGCCGGACAGAGGAAATCGGCGCGCCGGCCCTTTATAACCTGACCGAGCTTCAGAAAGATGCGAACCGTTACCATAACCTGACGGCCATACGGGTACAGGAAATCACCCAGAGCCTGTACGAGAAAAAACTGATCTCCTGTCCGCGCACTTCCAGCCGCCTGCTGCCCCGGGATGTGTATGACATGTTACCTCCGGTTATGGAAAAGTTGCTGTCCGGCAAGGATTTCCGCCAATATGCCGGTATGGTTGACCTTACGGCAAGGAAAGGTATGACCGGGACACAGGATACGGCGGAGCACCATGCCATTGTCATCACCGGCGTACAGCCCGGCGAGCTGGACAGGGAGGAAAGGCTGGTTTACACGCTCATTGTCGGCAGGATGCTGGAAACGTTCATGCCACCGTGTAAGGTAGAATACACAACGGTTGAAACGGTATGCGCCGCACGCAAGTTCCGAATCCGTACATACCGTATCCTGGAAACGGGATGGCTCGGTGTCTTCCAGAGGGAACACCTTGTTTCAGAAAACTGTGTCCTCTGCCCCGTTCCACCTGAACTTTTGCGGGAGGAGACGCTGCCGGTGGCGGGATGCAGCCTCATACACAGGAAATCCCTGCCTGTTTCCCCCTATACGGACGAGGAATTGACGGACTATATGGACAAGGCCGGACTGGGAACCGTATCCACACGTACGAACATCATCCGTACGCTTCTGGACCGCAAATACATCCGCTATTCGGGCAGGTACATCATCCCGACCCCCAAAGGCCTTCTTTTATATGAGACGGTACGTGGAATGAAAGTGGCGGAAGCCTCCCTCACCTCCGGTTGGGAAACGGAACTGGTACGCATAGAGCGGGGGGAGCTCACGCAGAAGGAGTTTCTGGACGGCGTGCTGGAAACGGTAAATGAGGTGACCGGAGAGATATTCCGGAACCATCCGGAAGAAGCCCGGCCACATGGCTCCATGTAAGCGGTTGCCGGCATGTCAGGGTACAAGAGAGGTGCGGACTAGGGTCCGTGCCTCTCTTTTTATATGTGCAAGATACGTTTTCCGCTTTTAAGCGGCAAAGGTCTTGGATTGCCTCGTTTTTGCCACAAGGCGGCCCCCCTTGGGGGCTTGGTTGGCTAAAAGAAAATCATCCTCGCTTCGCTGCGGTATTTTCTTTTGCCAAGCCTTGCGCAAAAAGGCAATCCAAGGGCCGGAGGCCTATAAAATCGGGAAAACATATCCCGATGGGATTATTTATTCATTCTTAAAAAATTAAAGACATGAAACTGCAACTCATCGAAAACATCTGCAAACAAGTGGTCTCACTGGTTCTGCTTGCAGGAATATGCCTGCTCTACAGCAAAGGTATCATTCCCGTGTATCTGCTCGTCCTGTTCCTTTTGTCGGGAACTCTGGTCAGTCTTATCTTCAGGACATTCACCTTCATCCTGAAAACAATCCTTGTCCTGATTGCCATGGGCATGCTTGTATAATCATTAAATGCTGAAGATATGAGAACTTTTACATTTACCCCGTCGGCTCCGGTCATGCCGGCTGCATGGCCCACCACAAACCGTGTGAGACCTGTAAAAAGACGGATTCCCGATACGACGGACGGACCGAAACGTATCGGCTACTATCTGGAGCCCTTGAAAGGCATCGCCTCGAATCCGGACAGGCAGAGAATCCTGAAGGATTTTTTCAAGGAAACCCATGTATAACATTTTAAATTTTACCATTATGTTTTTTCAAGCAATCAACCAAATGATTACGGCAGGCACAGACCTGAGCATCAACATCAGACGAGTAAACAACAACCTGACGGTGGCCGTTGTTCCCAGACGGTCAGGAGTAAAGGATGGGGAACGCATCGTTCCGCTCATCCTGAACGGCACGCCGGAAGAGCTGGACGCAGGCTTCCTGCAGGCTGTCGGCACACCTTTACAGAAAGCGCAGGGCATCCTTACCAACCTGGAAACGTTCGAGAAGCAGGCGGAACAGGCGGCCTCACAAAGCAAAGCCGCCAGGTCTGCGGTGGAGAAAGAGTCCAAAGAGGTCCGCGAGAAACGGGAAAAGATGGAAAAATTGCTTAAGAAGGCGGAGGATGCCATGACCGGCAAACGCTATTCCGAAGCGTTGACATGGCTCAAGCAGGCAAAGGTGCTGGCACTTCCGGACAAGCAAGCGGAAATCGACGATAAAATGGCGGAAGTGCAGAAAAAGGCATCGGAGGGAAGCCTGTTCGGTATGGAACAACCGCCAATGCCCAAGCCGCAGCCGGCTCCACAACAAACGGCATCGCAACCGGCGGCAGCCCCGGCACCGCAATACCGGAGCGGAGAGCAAATCCCGATGTTCTTGCCCGAGCAGCCGTCTCCGGTTCCGCAACCCGTCTCACAACCGCAAACGCCTCAACCGGCAGTATATCCCGGACAGCCGCAAACGCAGCCCGTACAATACGCGCAGCCTGCACCACAACCGCAACCGGTTCCACAACCGCAAGGTATCCAGTTCCATCAACCGGTACAGATGCCGCAACCGCAGATAGACGGAAAGCAATGGATGCAACCGGCTCCGTCACAGTATGCACCGGTGCAGGAGGCTGTAATGTACAACTTCGACAAGGACTGCGAGGATGACCGGGAAATGCTCAGGGAAGACCCGTACGCAGAATATCCGGACTTCCCGAAGGAATGCCGCATGACGGACATGGCACAAATGGACATGGTATATTGTTGAACCTTATAAAATAGAAAAATTATGGCACTTGAAATCAAAGGATTACAGAGAATTTTCAAATTCAAGAAGGACTCCAAGGAACTGGTATTGAGCGATCCGGACAGCAGCCTGTCCGTAAACGAGGTGATGGACTTCTACTCCATGACCTATCCCGAACTGACAACGGCGACCGTTCACGGGCCGGAATGGGAGGAGGACAAGGCGGTCTACCGCTTCAAGACAACCATCGGAGTGAAAGGATAAGCGTATGGGCAAGAGAAAGAAAAAGGAGGACAAACCATGCAGACAGCTATCAGAATCAGCCAAGGAAAATCTGGCGGGACTCATTATCCGCTCGATCGGCGCATCAGACATCCGAAGAGGAATCTCGGGACAAAAAAGAAGGATACTGCCGCCACCGGGAGGCACAATGCTTTTCTGACCGGCAGAATCACTCCTTTCGCACCGGATTTCTGGCATAAATACGAACATGACGGTTCCCCGGTCAATCTCACGACACCGGATAATTTCAATTATCTCTATCAATCGGCATTGAACTATGCCGGACTTATGGGTATAAAGCTCCCTTTCCGATACAGGAAAGGGGGCAGCCCCCGTCTGAAAATCATCGAACTGCACAAGGTTATGGAAGAGAACGTGCCGGAGTGTGTCAATCTGGAAGAGAAAGACGGAAGGCTCCACTTCTGCCTGTTCCGATACCACGACTGGCCGGAACCCGCATTGTTCTGGATTCCCATCGACTTTACGGAACGGCTTCCCGTATCATTGAGGAACATTGTCAGGGAGTTCGTCCGGCAATTCGTCCGGCATCACGGAGTCTGCAATGTCACCGAGGCGTTTTGCTATGATTTTGCCATAGAGGAACTGGAAGACTGGGAAAACCGGGATTCCGACGCCTCCCCGAAAGAGATCAGGGCGAACAGGCGGCTGGCGGATTCCTACCAGTCCGGGAAACGGGCAGAAGCTCTCAAACGGATGTCGGGAAAACCGTTCTGTAACTCTCTGGAAGAGGCAGTACGGAATTACCGGGCAAAAAAGGGGAAGGAGCAAAAACTGCTGGAACTGATAAGGGAGGGTATGGCACTGATTACCCCGGAAAGCCCGGACCTCACAGACTACCTGTACGATTGGGCGTATGAGGAGGAGCGCGATTTTTACCCGGTGGGAATGGAAAGCCAGGTCATGCTGGTCTATTCCACCTGCGATGCACTGGCAGAGTGTATAAAGGGGTATATGAACTCGGACTACCAGGAGACTTATGCCCTTACCCCGGTCACATACAAGCTACTGACACCGGAAACGGACTGTCTCCTACAAATGGGCGACTACCCGGAAAGGCTTTCCAAATGGCTGGACCGTTTTACAAAACATATAGCTGATAACTTCTAAAATGAACGATATGAATGAATTGACTGGCAAACTTAAACAGATAATGGTGCCCAAGGCGGCACTGATCGCATATGAATACCGTGAGAACAACTATAGGAGCGGGACGTATTACCTCGAACTGCATCCCATCAACGACAGGGGCAGGATGGAGGCTGCCGCTCCCGTTACCTATGAGTTCATGAACGCCCTGGTGGAATCCTATATGGATGACCGGCTGAATGTGCCGCACGGGAAAATCCCCGCCAACATGCTGTGGTGTGATGTCCGCAAGGGGCACGAGAGGTATATCTGGTACAATCCGCCCGGAAAACGGCAGATGTTCTTTGCCGGAAGCCTGAATATTCCCGACGGGACATTCAATATGCCCGGCGTCATCTACAAGGTTTCCGGCGACAGGATGGAGATATTCTCCTACAAGGGAGAAGTCCTGGCGGAAAACAGCCCGCTTTTCCTCGCTCCTTTCTTCAATGTCACGGGCAGCAGTGTCTGTCTGGGAAACGCCTCGCTGGAAACTCCGGAAGAAATGACGTTCTCAAAGCTCCTTGAATATTGGGAAAAGCGTTTCTGGCTCAGCGAATTCTCCCATTTGGGAGGAAACAGGAATCCGACTGAAAGCAACCTGGTCTCGGTAACGGAAAAGGCACGCACCAATCCGTTTGACGAGAACGAACTGAAACCCATGAACAAACGACTTAAAGACTTACTGGCATGAAAAAGATTCATTATACAGACAAATACCTGCTCAACCCCTACCATCCCGTGACCGTCTTCGTAATCGGTGCGGGCGGTACAGGCTCACAGGTGGTTACCGGTCTGGCGCGGATGAGCGTGGCATTGCAGGCACTCGGACATCCGGGGCTGCACGTGACGGTCTTCGACCCCGATACCGTTACGGAAGCGAACATCGGACGCCAGCTGTTCAGCGGATCGGAACTCGGATTGAACAAGGCGGTGGCACTTGTGACCCGCATCAACCGCTTTTTCGGCTTCTCGTGGGAGGCAAAAGGGCAGCGTTATCCGCTGAAAGCCTCTGCGGACCGGGAAGAACCCGTCCTGGCGAACATCATCGTCACCTGTACTGACAACACCCGCTCCCGGATGAACCTCTGGCGATTCCTGAAGAAACACCGGGAACACACTTCCAACAACGAGCAATCACCCATATATTGGATGGACTTCGGCAATGCCCGGACCACCGGACAGGTCCTGATAGGGAACATCCGTAGCAAGATCCTCCAGCCCGCAACAAGTGGCAAATAAGCTCACCAAAACGACCTTACCTTTCAATTCAGCCGAAGAAACATCTCCATATACCGCAGATTT
>ENA-UEOO01000348-UEOO01000348.1-human-gut-metagenome-genome-assembly--contig:-NODE-348-length-16951-cov-3.033069_pt1 | contig 16951 bp, 14 predicted proteins | sample MGYA00242888_ERZ507892 | MGnify/ENA primary metagenome ERZ507892 (study PRJEB26167, sample SAMN06115415) | human gut metagenome | host: Homo sapiens | place: China:Sichuan | collected 2015-02-04...
GGTCTCTGGGTTACTGTGACCGGAAAAGGCGCGGCGGTACCGGAAGGACCGAACGAGAGAAGTGTTGATCCGACAAGACCGATGGTCGCGCTTACGTTTGATGACGGCCCGTCAAAGTTTACGCCACGGATTCTGGACTCTTTAGAGGCAAACGGCGGAAGAGCCACGTTCTTTATGGTGGGAAACCGTGTTGCGTCCTATGCGTCTACTGTAAAGCGCATGACGGATCTTGGATGTGAGACAGACAGCCATACCTGGGCGCATACATATCTGACCGGAATGACAGAGGGAGAGATCTTACAGAGCTTAAACCAGACCCGTGATGCCATCGTGGCAGCAGGCGGAAGTGCGCCGAAAGGTGTCCGCCCGCCGGGAGGAAAGATCAACGATGCCAGCAAGGCAGTTCTCGCTAAGGCAGGAATGCCGGCGCTCCTCTGGTCTGTGGATACGCTGGACTGGAAGACGAGAAACGCTCAGCATACCATTAACACCGTTTTAAGTCAGGTGAAGGACGGAGATATCGTTCTGATGCATGATCTCTATGAGCAGAGTGCGATCGCAGCGGAGACATTGATCCCGGAACTCACGAGGAGAGGCTACCAGCTTGTGACAGTGAGCGAGATGGCAGAACTTCGCGGCGGTATGGCAGCGGGACATTCTTACGGACATTTTCGTTGATTGATAAAAAATGATTGCAGTGTCACCGGAATTGTGATATTCTGTTAGCGAACAAATTAATATCGTTCTTCGGGGCGGGGCGAAATTCCCCACCGGCGGTATAGTCCGCGACCTGCGAAAGCAGCTGATTTGGTGAGATTCCAAAACCGACAGTATAGTCTGGATGAGAGAAGAAATTGTATGACAGGAATAGTAGATACAGGTCCCGGACTTTTTTAATTGTCCGGGATCTTTTTTGTATAACAACGAGAACGTGCTGGGGCACATTCCGATGAATTTTTTCCTGCACAGCAATTCCTTGTAACAGAAGAACAACAAGTACAAGGAGGAACATTATGAACCAGCTCGCAGAACTTTGCAAAGCCATGATTGCTTACGACAAGGGTGATCCAAGAAGGATCCATCACTTCCTGAAGGTAAACGCCTTCGCTCATCAGATCGGCCTGGAGGAAGGCGCTTCTGACAAAATCCTTTTCCTTTTGGATGCAGTAACGTATGTCCATGATATCGGCATCCATGAAGGGGAAAGACGCTTCGGAAGAAATGACGGCATGATCCAGCAGGAACTGGGACCGGATGAAGCGCGCCCGATGCTGGAAAAGCTGCAATTCGAGAAGGAAGATATCGACCGCATCTGCTGGCTGATCGCTCATCACCATTCTTATGGCAGCATCGACGGCCCTGATGCCCAGATCCTGGCTGAGGCTGATATGTTGGTCAACCAGTATGAAAGCGGTGCTTCCCGCCAGCAGAATGAAGCGCTCTACAAGCGTCTCTACAAGACAGAAGCAGGCAAGCGCCTCTTCCGTGAACTGTATTTCGAAACCTACGATCCGGGCGATAAGACAAATGCGTGATACGTCGCTCGTCTATCCGGTCGGACAGGACGGAAGGATCCTCCTTGGACGCAAGAGAAGGGGCATGGGTTTTGGCAAGTGGAATGGCTTTGGCGGAAAGATCGAGGCGGGAGAAACGATGCGCGAGTGCGCAGCCCGTGAGCTCTTCGAGGAGTCAGGCCTGAAAGCACGCCCGGAGGATCTCATCCCTGTCGGCGATCTCTATTTCCATCAGCCTTCGGATCCGGAGTGGTCGCATGCCGGCATCGTCTATTTCGTGAAGGTCTGGGAAGGGACGCCCGCTGAGACAGAGGAAATGCAGCCGAAGTGGTTCCTTCCTTCCGAGTTTCCTTATGAGGATATGTGGATGGCCGACCGCGTGTGGCTGCCTATGATCCTTAAGGGCGAAAGAATCCGCGGCACCATCTATTTCGACAAGGATGGCGAGACGGTCTATGATTATGAATTCGAGGACATGGATCAATGAGTATGCCGGATAAAGACTGGCCGAAGCGCCTTCTTTCCTGGTTCGATGCCAATAAGCGCGATCTTCCGTGGAGGGAATCCAAGCCAAGGAATCCTTACCATGTGTGGGTCTCGGAAATCATGCTGCAGCAGACGAGGACGGAGGCAGTGAAGCCTTACTACGAAAGCTGGATGGCGCGTTTCCCGACAATCAAGGATCTGGCGGATGCCGATGAGCAGGATGTCCTTCACCAGTGGCAGGGGCTTGGCTACTACAGCCGTGCAAGGAATCTCCACAAGGCGGCGCGCGAGATGGAAGAAAAGTACGGATCCGAAATGCCGGATACGGCGGACGAAGTCCGTGCGCTTCCAGGAATCGGCGACTATACGGCTGGGGCTATTCTTTCCATTGCTTTTGGAAAGAAGGAACCGGCTGTCGACGGAAATGTCCTCCGCGTGTATGCAAGACTCTACGGCATCGAGGATGATGTCCTGAAGACGGTGGGAAGGAAGAAGATCCGCACGCTCTGCGAGGAAACGATTCCTGAAAGGGCTGGAGACTTCAATGAAGCGCTGATGGATCTTGGCGCGAATGTCTGCATACCGAAGCGCCCAAGGTGCAGCATGTGCCCGCTTTCGTCTTACTGCCTTACTTTGAAAGAGGGAAGGGAAGAGGAGCTTCCTGTCCGCGGAAAGAAACAGCCGCCTAAGGAGTTCTATGCGGCCTGTGCCATCTGCATCATGGATGGAAAGGTTCTTCTCCATAAAAGGCCCGCGACAGGCATGCTCGCCTCCATGTGGGAATTCCCCATGGTCCTATCCGAGAAGGCAGATACAGCGGCAGATGAACTTTCCCATTTCCTTCATGGAAAACTGGAAGGACCTGTCTGGAAGTACAAGCATGTCTTCACGCACCGCATCTGGTACATGAACGCGTACATGGCAGAAAATATCACCGTGCCGGAAGGGGAGTACAAGTACTTCTCGCCGGAAGAATACAAGGAAATCCCGCTGGCAGGACCGCATGCCAGACTTGCGGCTTTTGCAGAAAAGCTGATTTCCGATTTCTGATCAAAGAGTCCCTGCCGCCGAGGCGGGGATTTTGCGCATAATTCTATGATTACACAGAAAGGAGCCGCTTATGGCATTTGGGAAATTCATCATCATGATGTTCGCGGTGATCGGACTCATTGACGGTTCGATCCTGGCGCTCGTATTTCGTAAGCGGCGCTTTTATTTATGGTCGCTGGGAGGCGCTATCGCAGGCGCGATCCCTGCCTGGTACTTCAACTGGTATGGGCTTGCCTATGACAGCTACGGGTTCTGGTCACTTTATCTTGCCTACCTTCTGGACGGCATCATGGTCGCCTGTCTCATCATTCCGATTCCTGCCTTTATCCTTGGAATCCTTTCCTTCATCCCGGGGCTCAGGTACTTCATTTCCAACCTGGGGAAAGGCCTCATCGCCATCGCGCTTGTGATCGGCGTCTACGGCTGCGTGATGGGGAACAGCCGCGAAGTCGTCGAGTATCATGACATCTACGTCAAGGATCTTCCGGCGGCGTTTGATGGGTACAAGGTCGCACAGGAAACGGATACGCACATCGGCGCTTACTTCCGCTATACGGATATGCCGGCTGAGCTCCTCCGCGCAAAGAATGAAGGAGCGGACGTCCTTTTCTTCACCGGGGACCTCATCGACGACGTACGGTACATGCCGCAGGTCGCTGAGGATTTCACGAAAGCAGAGAAGTACTTCCCGGACGGCATTTTCTACATCTGGGGCAATCATGAGTATTACAGGAATCAGCCGCTCATTGAAGAGGACCTGAAGAATACGCCTGTCAAGATGCTGGTGAATAACCACACGTACATTGAAAAGGACGGACAAAGACTCTACGTCGCAGGCGTCGACTTCCCGTTTGCCAGAGGCACGCAGAAGGAAATCGAGGAAGAGAAATGGGCTGATGAAGCGTTCGCAGGTATTCCGAGGGGCGCTCCCGTCATCTTTCTGGCCCATCATTCCGATTTCATCGATCAGGGCTTCAAGCACGGCGCATTCCTGACACTGACAGGCCATACCCACGGCACGCAGTTCGGCCTCTTCGGCAAGCCGATCATCACGCCATTCAAGTACACGAGAGGCATGTACAGCGACGGTACTCATTACGGCTACGTCGCAAGAGGCGACGCCAGCTGGTTCCCGTTCCGCTTCAGCTGCCCGAGAGAATTGACCATTTTCACACTCCACAGAGCATAAAACCATATTGAATGGAAACAAAAAGAGCTGTAGAAATGACTGCACATTTCTGCGGCTCTTTTTATGTGTCCGTATCCCTTCGACATTTTCCCCCGATGTTTAGATGCTTACCACTTTTTTATGGTAAACATATCCAGTATATAAAGGTTTTATAGTTCTCTTTGGGAGCGTCCTGGCGGGAGGGGTCCTTTTCTTCCGATGATATCGAATGCCGGCCATGCTTATCTATATTCAAATAGTTCATTATAGAAAGAGTTCATATCTATCGGACAGAGTTCTCTATAATTCTGACAGATAGATATTTTTTAATCATGGAATTATGATTAAGAATAGAAAAGTGTCTGTTAGCCCTGCTGATTGAGCATGAGCCGCCTTGGGAGGGCTGCTCGGGGGGAAGGGATCTGATGTCTCGGGAAGGCTTATGGATTCCTTGAAGGAAAGCACTTGTATCTTTTTTATGCATGCCAAGGGCTGCATTTCAGGGGGGAGGATGGCTGATTATGAAAAGGGAGTACAAAGTTTTGACGGCGCTGGTCGTATCCAGCCTGATGGGATTTTCTGCCATGACAGCAGAGGCTGCTGTGACGGTGACGGGACCAATTACGGAAACGGAAATTACCGGCAACAGTGATACAGGGACAGCCAGCGGGAATACGCTGAACGTGACGGATGCGTCGTCGGACTCAACTGGAATAAGGATTTATGGTGGTACCGTCAGTGGAGGTGAATCAGGCGATGCATCGAATAATACAGTCAATGTTACAAATACGCAGGTAAGCCAGGCTGAGATTTACGGCGGCCAGTCAAGACTGGGTGCGACAAATAATAATACCGTGATCTTTGACAGCAGCAGCACTGCCGCTGCTGTCTACGGGGCCTATGGCAATACGGCTTCAGGAAACCATGTGGAAAGCGCAGGAACCAGTAATTTTCTATACGGGGGCAGATCTTATACAAACAATTCTGGGAACTCTGTGCTTGTTACAGGAGGATCAGTACAGTATACGCTGTCCGGGAGTCAGGCGGATAATGGTTCGGCGGCAGATAATACTGTTGAAATTAGAGATGGTACATTTGGTGTAGTATACGGCGCACAGGGAAAGGGAGTAGAAAATAATAGCGTAACCATGAGCGGTGGTACAGTCAGTCAGATGATTTCCGGAGGCTATAATAATCAACCAGAAGGAAGTGCTGTAAACAATAAAGTTGTCATGACTGGCGGGGCTGTAACAAGTTCAGGAGATACAGAAAGTGTAGTGCCTGTTGTAAGTGGAGGCTGGGCCATCTATGGGACGGCTGACCAAAACAGTGTAGAAATAAGCAAAGCGGTTTCTATAGCCGGAAGCGTAGCCGGCGGTTGGTCTTATTTGGGCGATGTGACCAATAACGTTGTCAAAATTTCTTCAGGCAGTGTCGGAGGCATCGTTGCCGGAGGTTATACTATCGGCAAGGGAGCTGAAGGAAATACTGTCGAACTGAGCGGCACGGCAGATGTTTCAGGAAATATCTATGGCGGTTATGCATTACACCAGATGGATAATCCACTCACCGGTGAGGCAGCAGCTGGCGATGCTTCTCAAAATACTGTCAAAATTTCAGATGTCACTGTCAAGGGCGAAGTCTATGGCGGTTATACGGCTGAGGGAACCACAAGCAATGATGCCACAGGCAACGCCGTCACTATCGAAAGCGGCACTATAGAAAAGACGGTCTATGGCGGGTATACGGCTGATGGTACTGCTTCTAAAAATACTGTCACCATCAATGGAGGAACGGTTGGAGTTGCTGACTCTACGGAAAGTTCAGATACCGTCTTTGGCGGTTATTCAGCAAGCGGCGAGGCTGTTTCCAATATCCTCACAGTCAGCGGCGGTGACCTGATCGGTCATGTCACCAGCGGCTATGGCAAGACAGGAGCCAGTGACAATACACTCACAATGACAGGCGGCTCTTCGACTAAAACGGTTGCTGGTTACGCCGAGACAGGGGATGCGGTCAATAATACTCTTGTATTCAGCGGAGGTACGTCCGCTATCACGATGGCAGCGCAGAGTGGGGGCAGCGCCACGGGGAATACGATCACCATTACCGGCGGAAATCCGGGGACAGTCACTGGCGGTGCCGGGGTGACGGGCGCATCGGAAAATACGGTCATCATCTCCGGCGGTACAGTTTCTAGTCCGGAAGACTTCGTACCTATCGTGACAGGAGGTATGGCCAGTACAGGAGATGCTGATTGCAATACTGTCACCATCAGCGGCGGCGAAGTCACAGGCGGAATCGGTATTTATGGCGGTTTTACTACCGAAGGCGATGCGAATAGCAACACAATCAATGTATCCGGCGGCACGCTTGACACAGACATTTATGGTGGGCAAACCTACGATGGCGCAGCAGATAACAATACGATCAATATTCTGGCGGGAGATCTGAACCCGGAAATGAGCCTCTATGGCGGTTATGGTACGACCGAAAGCAAGAACAACACGTACAATATGTATACCAAAGGCCAGACGGTCGCAGACTTTGCTTATTTCCAAAACCTCAATTTCTACGTCCCTGAAGGAACGACGGCTGGGGAAACCATGCTGACGGTCACTGGAAATGCAGCGGTTGACGCAGATACAACCCTGGCGGCTGTACAAAACAGCACGACGACCGACGGTACGACGGATGTCTCCGGCGCCACGGTCTTTGGCGGTGTCCAGAGAAATACGAAGCTGAACCCGGGCGAGTACATCAACCTCCTCTACAATGCGAACGGCATCACGACCGATGACACGAGCTACGGCATGATCGACGGCCTCGATACCGTCACCTCGGCAGGCTTCATCAACTATAAAGCCATCGTCGAAAAGAAAGATGCGAATACGATCGTCATCACCATTCCGAAGGACGAAAAAGGAACTCCTGATACGGATACGAAGATCCTTCCGGAAGACAGGGAAAATGCAGCCAATACGATCAAGAACGCAGGCGACATCATCGCCGGCAGCGCCCTCCATGCTGCAGAAGGCGCATGGATTGAAAACCATGATATCGAAGCGAAGTTTGTACCGTATGCTATCGTCGGCGGATACGATCTCCACTATAACACCGGCTCCTACATCGACAGCAACGGCATGGCCGCCAACGTCGGCTTCGTAAGAAGAAGCCGGCACGAAGGCCATATCGACACCATCATGCCATTCTTCGAATACGGCAAGAGCCATTATGCAAGCTACCTTGACACCGGAGCCAGAGGCGACGGCCGCCAGCACTATACCGGCGGCGGTATCCTCTTACGGCGCGATCTCGACAGCGGCCTCTACTATGAAGGCGCCGTCAGAGCCGGCTACCTCAAGGGCGACTTCCACGGTATGATCGCCAAATCCATGTCCCGCTACGACAGCGGCGCACCATACATCGCTGCCCAGGCAGGCCTTGGCAAGATCTACACCAGAAACCGTGACAGCTATGACATTTACGGTAAATTCTTCTACACCTACCTCGGAAGCGACAGCGCCGTCGTCCACAGCGGCTACGGCGACTCGAAGTACGATTTCGACTCCATCAATTCCTATGTCACCAGACTCGGCATGAGATGGACCAGAGACTTCGACCAGATAAGATCCCTCTACGCCGGCATCGGCTGGGACTACGAAGCGGGCAGCAAAGCCAGACCACCTACGCAGGCTGGAATACCCCAAGCCCGACCGTCAAAGGCTCCAGCGGCTTCCTCGAACTCGGCTGGAAGAGCAAGATCGACAATTCCCACCCATGGGGCGTCGACCTCAAGGCCACCGGCTGGACCGGCAAGCAGGAAGGCGGTACCTTCTTTGCGACCATCAGCCATAACTTTTAAGTGAATAGAGCGTGAATAGAAAAAGCCTCGTGCATTTGCACGGGGCTCTTTTTATCAATACATTGGAATTTATTTGTAATCAATTCCATTATAGTCCATGATTTCTTCAATATCTTTTTTCATTTTATCACTGAATTCTTCCAAATCAGATTTGTGAATGACGCCGTAAGCTGCAAGGTTCGCCAGATTAGAAAGCAGGCGACGTCTGCTCATTTCAACGATTAGTCCGGGATTCTTCCTGTCTTTTTTGATTCTTTCTTCCAAAGTCCAGAATCTTTCCGATGCCGATACATCCTTTTGCAGAATTTCCATGTATTCCTGAACTAATTTTCCCATATATGCGTCCTGCCAGCCCCTTATTTTTTTTCGGAACAGCTGCCAGTCTTTTTCAGATGGGTCACCTCTAAACAACATATACATCCCTCTTTCTTAATCATCATCACCACGATTTTCTGTACAGATGATGTCCAGTTCACCGTCATCATAATAAATTCCCGCATCTTTATAGGGGACAGGTCTGGGGCGCCCCATGGCATACCGCTTGCAGCTTTTCGGGCCATAGCAGTAGCTCTCGAACCTTAATCTCTGGGAAACGCCCCAGTCGTATTCAATGATAACATTTGCTATGCAGGCCCATTTGCAGGTGAAGCATTTGCCTCTCCATCTCCGGCCGTCCAGCATGCGGCATCCGCGCCAGTTGTAAACATCTAAGGATGGAACTTCACCCTCCCATGGAGAAGTCTTTTCTTCATCGACAAAATCAGCCGGCTTTATCTTTTTCAAAGCTCCGGCCCGGTAATAATCGGCATAGTCGAGCTTTGGATACAGCTTCGTCCAGGCAGTTCCAGATATTTCATCACCGATGTGAAAGCGAAGCTTTTCCTGCTGCTTCTCTGAAATGGCAATAGAAAAATCCTTGTCTTCGCTGTCTGCCACTCCTTTCAGGAACAGGTTATAGCCCTTCATGCCATGTGAACGGTTATCCAGACGGTAGCGCCAGACATTGGCACGCGGCTGAACAGATACGATCCGGCCAAAAAATCTGATCTTCTCCTGCATATCCTTCATAAGAAATCCCTTCTTAAAATGTTTTCCTGATTGGGAGAATCTTTATTTCAATTATATGCTGAGCCGGCACCCGTAAGCAAGACGGGAGGGGGCAGATGGAGAAGTGTGATGGTAAAAGAAAGCCGGTATAACGCATAGGCTGTCCCCGTCAGGGGAAAGTGGCGCGTATGCACCGAAAGGGGTTCATTCCTTCCGCACAACGAAAAAGAGCTGTGAAAAATGATTTCCATTTCTCACAGCTTCTTTTTTAGCTTCTTGAGGAAGCCAGTGTTTTGTCGATTTTGTTTTCCGGTTTCTGAGAGATCTGTACGATCTGGCTCCGGATGCGTTCCATCTCGTCATTGTTATCGCCGGTCAGTTCTTTCAGTGTGACGGGTGTATCATCTGCATTGGTGAGGGGAGTCGCAATGGTCTTGTCGACTGCGTTGTAGGAAAAGCTCTCGGTCTTGCCATTCTTGAGAGTGACCTGCAGGCGTCCGCCATCGACTTTCCCTTCGCCGGAAAGACTGCCTTCGATTTCACGGCTGCCAACCTGTACTTTGTGGTCTACAGTGATGGTGCCGTCGTCATTCCTGGTAAATGTAACGGTTTCCAGGTTTTGCATGTTGTCGCCGGTCCAGTTGACGCCGGCGTCCTGCACGCCCCACCAGGTACCCTGCCAGGAGCCTCCGTTGAAGAAATGGAAAAACGCAAAAGCGCCGCCGGCTGCAATGAGCACGATCAGTATCAGAGCGGCTGCAATGTATTTTTTCATTACTTATGCACATCCTTTGATTCACGACTTTGAATGACAAAATTATTATACACTAATTGGACAGATTGTGGAATGAAAAAGGACGATATGATATAGGTTTCTTTTGTATTTTCAAAATAGAGGCCTTTTTAAGCAAAAATGAAACCGAATTTGATTAGTTGTATGATTCTTATTGTCAACTGTGTAAAAACGCGTTTAAATGGCTTTATAACGCATTTTATGGTATAATATAAACGTAAATCGTTTAATTTTTTTGAGGGCGCGGACTTTCCGCGTTCTTTTCATGGCATCTTTTTAAGATGCCGGAGCAAGGCAAAGGAGTTTTTATGGAGGATTGGAAAGAAGGTAAAATCATCTCGACGCCCCTTGAGGCGCAGATGAAAAATTCCTACATCGACTATGCGATGTCCGTCATCGTGACGCGCGCACTGCCTGATGTCAGGGATGGCTTGAAACCGGTTCACCGCCGCATCCTGTATGCGATGAATGAATCGGGCATGCTGCCGGGCAAGGCTTACAAGAAGTCCGCCCGTATCGTCGGCGATGTCCTCGGTAAGTATCACCCGCACGGCGACATAGCAGTGTATGAATCCGCTGTCCGCATGGCGCAGGATTTCTCTACCAGATATCCGCTGATCGACGGCCACGGCAACTTCGGTTCTGTCGACGGCGACTCCGCGGCTGCTATGCGTTATACCGAAATGCGTATGGCAAAGATCACGGTGGAAATGCTCCGCGACATTGATAAGAATACGGTCGATTTCGTACCGAACTACGATGGATCCCTGCAGGAACCAGTCGTTCTTCCGTCCAGAATTCCGAACCTTCTCGTCAATGGTTCTTACGGCATCGCTGTCGGCATGGCAACGAACATTCCGCCGCACAACTTGAATGAAGTCATCGACGGCCTCTGTGCTATGATCGACAATCCGGAAATCACGGTCGATGAGCTGATGAAGTACATCAAGGGCCCGGATTTCCCGACGGCTGCTATCATCCAGGGCCACAAGGGCATCGAAGACACGTACCGCACCGGCCGCGGCAGCATCACTGTCCGTGCCAGAACGGATATCGAAGAAATGCCGCATGGCAAGAACCGTATCGTCGTAACGGAAATTCCGTACCAGGTCAACAAGGCGCGCCTCATTGAGACAATCGCCGACCTGTCCAGACAGAAGGTCCTGGACGGCATCACGGCTCTGCGCGATGAATCCGACAGAACGGGCATGCGTATTGCTATCGAGCTCCGCGCTGACGTGAACCCGGAAATCATGCTGAACAATCTCTTCAAGCATACACAGATGCAGATCAACTTCGGTGCTATCATGCTGGCGCTCGTTGACGGACATCCGCGTATCCTGAATCTGCGCCAGATCCTGTACTACTACCTGAAGCATCAGGAAGAAGTCGTCACCAGAAGAACGCAGTATGAACTGGACAAGGCAAAGGCCAAAGCCCACATTTTGGAAGGCTTGCTGATCGCTCTTGATCATATCGATGAAGTCATCCGTACGATCAGAGAGTCCCGCACGGACGACATCGCAAGAGCTTCCCTGATGGAAAAATTCGGCCTTTCTGAAAAACAGGCTACCGCGATCCTCGATATGCGTCTTAGAAGACTGACCGGTCTGGAACGCGACAAGCTGGAACAGGATTATAAGGATGTGTTGGAAACGATTGATTACCTGACCGATCTCCTCTCCAGCCGTGACAAGCTGATGGGCGTAGTCAAGGATGAACTCCTCGATGAGAAGAAGAACTTCGGCGATGAACGCCGTACGGAAATCGCTGAAGCTTCGAACGATTTCACGATGACCGATCTCATCCCGGATGAACCGCTGACGATTACGCTGACAAAGCAGAACTATATCAAACGCATGGATTCCGCTGATATCCGCGTCCAGAGAAAGGGCGGCCGCGGCGTATCCGGCATGAAGATGAAGGATGAGGACTATGTCTGGAAGCTCCTCAGCACCTCCACTCATAACAGGATCCTCCTCTTCACGAACAAGGGCAAAGTCTACATGAAGACAGCCGTCGAATTCCCGAAGTCGGGCAGAACGGCAAGAGGCAGCGCTCTCATCAACTTCATCCCGGGTCTTGCTCCGGATGAAAGGGTGACCGAGCTCCTCGATATCGATGCAGGCGATAAGGATATGAAGTACCTGCTCATGGTCACGAAGAAGGGCTATATCAAGAAGACGGAAATTTCCGAATACAAGAACATCAACAAGAACGGCCTGATCGCTGTCCGTCTGAATGATGGCGACCGTCTCGTCACTGTCCTTGCTGTCAAGGGTGATGAGGAAATCATTATCGGCACCCGTCAGGGCATGGCTATCCGCTTCTCCATCGGAGACGATGAAGTCCGCACGATGGGCCGCGCTACCGCAGGTGTCCATGCAATCCGCCTCTCTGATGACGACGGCGAGCTCGACGAAGTCGTAGGCGCAGTTCTTGCTGCGGATAAGGATATCTTCACGATTTCCGCTGACGGCAATGCGAAGAGAAACAAGTCCTCCGCATACCATCTCCAGGGAAGAAACGGACGCGGTGTCCGCAACTTCAAGAAGGGGTACGAAGTCGTCGCTCTCGTAGCCGCTGATAACAATGATGAACTCGTCGGTGTATCCGAACAGGGCATCACCATCAAGACAAAGGCCAGCCAGATCTCCAGCAAGAAGGCAAGAGCCGGCCAGGGCGTCATCCTCCAGAGACTGGAAGACGGCGACCGCATCGCATCGATCGATGTCATTTCCAGCGATGACGACGTCGATGAAGACGAAGAATAATCTTTTCATATAGTATAAAGAGACAGATGTGAGATACTGCAAATGGTATTTCACATCTGTCTTTTTATTGTCATTGCTGCCTTGTCAGCTGTCTTTTGCCGTTTGTCCTTCTCATTTAAAAAATATTTAGGAAAATTTTCATAAAAATGCGCTTCTGGAAATGCCCATAAAAAGGGAAGAAATGAGGTCTCATGTTTCATTTTCTTCGATATAACAGGCCTTCCGGGGCATGCATTTCCGCCACGCCCGATTCTATCGGGAACTTGATAGTTCTTATGCATAACTACCATATATAGGATGCAATTAATGAATTTGACACCATATAAAGTATTTGGTACTATAGTCATGCACTAAGAAATACATATCCCAGACACCCGGGCGTCTGGTCAGAAACATCTGAAATTATCTTATAAAAAATATCCATTAAAGTGGGGGATCGTTATGAATCACTGGTACGACAATGAAATCAGCCAAGGCATCTTGAGAGAGAAGTATTATCACAAGGGTGAAACAAACCCTGAACAGTTCATGGACCGCGTCAGTTCTATTTTTGATGATGACCTGCGTCCAAGAGTGAGAGGATATCTGGAAGAAGCTTCCTTCTGTCCGGCAGGCCGCGCTCTCTATGCTGCAGGCTCCAAGGGCAAGTTCAAAGTTTCCCTTTCCAACTGCTATATCCTTCCTTCTCCGAAGGATGATCTGGAATCGATCTTCAAGTCCAACTACGAGATCGCCCGCATTTTCTCTTACGGCGGCGGCATCGGCATCAACATTTCCGGCCTTCGTCCAAAGGGCAGTGAAGTAAGAAACGTTGCAAGAACTTCTACAGGCGCTGTCTCCTTCATGAAGATTTTCAACGTGACTGGCGAAGTCATCAGCCAGAACGGCAGAAGAGGCGCTATGATGGTCGGACTGAACTGCGATCATCCGGACATCTATGAATTCCTGCATATCAAACAGAATGAAGAAAAGCTGTCTTCTATGAACATTTCCATCCTCTTCACGGATGAATTCATGGAAGCTGTCAAGAATGATACAGACTACACTCTCCGCTACCATGTAGAATCCACCGGCGAAAATATCGAACGCGTCATCCGCGCAAGAGATTTCTTCATGGAATTCTGCGAAACCCAGTGGGACTGGGGTGATCCGGGCGCGCTTTTCTCTGACCGCCTGAATGATTACCATCTGCTGGCCGGCTATCCGGAATACAAGATTGAAATCACCAACCCATGCGGCGAATTCGGCGGCAATGCTTACAACGCATGCAACCTGGCAAGCATCAATCTCTACAGCATGATCGATGACAAGTTCAGCGATGAACCGAAGCTGAATGAAGAAAAATTCCGTCAGACTGTTTATGACGGCATCGCAGCTCTCGATGAAATCGTTTCCTATGGCTATGACATTCAACCGCTCGATGAAAACAGAACCTGCATCGACGACTGGAGATCCCTGGGACTTGGCCTCTTCGGCGTAGCAGATGCTCTCGTTGCCATGAAACTGAAATATGGCAGCGAAAAGGCAAATGCATTCATGGGCGAAGTCATGAAGATGATGCTCCTGACAGCTCTCCGCTCTTCCTGCGACAGAGCCAAGAAGCTCGGCACCTTCGGCAAGTACCGCTGGGAAGCTACCAAGCAGTCCCCAGTCATGGATCTTGTGAAGGAACTGGATCCGGAGCTGTATGAAGACATTCATCAGCATGGCCTCAGAAACGGCACACTGCTTGCCATCGCTCCTACCGGCACCATTTCCCTCCTGATGGGCAGCTATTCTGGTGGATGCGAACCGCTCTACAAGATTTCCTACGAAAGAACCACACATAAGATGGAAGATGTACACGGCAGCTTCCGCGTCTATGCGCACAGCGTCAAGGACCTCCTTGAATACCACAACCTTCCGCTCAACCTGACCGATGAAGAAATCATCGAACGTTTCCCGTGGATCGTAGAAAGCCATGAAGTGCCTTTCGATGACCGCGTGAAGCTCCAGGCAGTCATGCAGAAGTATGTAGACAACTCCATTTCCAGTACCGTCAACCTGAAGCACGATGCAACTCCGGAAGATATCTTCCAGATCTACATGGATGCATGGGAAAGCGGATGCAAGGGCATCACAGCATTCCGCGACGGCTGCCGCCGCGGCAACATCCTGGGCGTCGATGAAAACGCCAAGGCTGATGAAAAGAAAGCTGACGGCAAGGTAGAAAAGGTTAATTTCGAACCTAAGAAACAGGAACCGACCTGCCCGCACTGCGGATCCCACCAGATCCACGTCGAAGGCCACTGCACCACCTGCAACGAATGCGGATGGTCCACCTGCAGCCTCGTCGAAGGAGCTTGATGAATAACTAAACAAAAAAGGCTGTGACGAAATGATTGCACATTTCGTCACAGCCTTTTTATATTGTCACATACGGATCAGCGGAATTATTTCAGCATCTGATCGAAATCATTATTCAGTTTCTTCTCGGACTGGCTCAGCTGGTTTTCTGTGGATGCAACCCATGCTTCGTTGTTGGCAAGGTCCTTCTTTGCCATCTCGATCATCTTATTGAGTTCAGATGGCTGCGGCCCGCCTTTGACGGCGCGGTTGTGAACGATAGCAACGGGATCCTTTGCATTCTTCCATTCTTCTGCTGTCATCGGGAAGGTCTTCGGGATGGATGGGTCTTCCTTGGCAACATCGGCTACGGATTTAGCATAGATGGTCTTGGCATCTTCATAGGAGAAGTCAGCCGGAGTGATGTTGTTGGCTCTTGCATAGGTAACGACATCAGAAGCGAAGTGGTGGCCTACGCGGAAGGGGATGCCGTATTTCTTCATGAGCTGGTCGGCAATTTCCTGCGAGCAGGTCCAGTCAAGATTCAGTTCTTCGAGCGAACGGTCCGGATGGATGACAAGGTTGTTCAGGATGCGGTCGAATTCGGAGAGGACTTTCGTTGCCTGCGGTACGATGTCCATTCTTCCACTCAGACGTCCGTCAGCCATGCCGGCAGGAATGTTGTGGGAGCGGAATGCTGCTTCGACAGACATGCCAAGGAGCGTGGAAGCGTCAGTGCGGCAGGAGTTAAGGATGCCGGGATTTCTCTTCTGCGGCATAGCGGAGGAGACATATGTATTTCCGCCGCCTTCTTTAAGAAGAATCCACGGACGCGGCTGTGCGTACTGCTGCATGATTTCTTCAATGAAGCTTGTCGTGTGGATGGCGATGGCATTCGTGATACCGCCTGTTTCAATCGGCGCTTCCTGCGGGAAAATCTGTCCTGCATCGTACGTATTGTAGGCGATGGAGTCAAAGCCGAGGTAATCGGCCATGCGGTCGCGGTCAAGCGGCCAGCCGGTGCCGTTCAGGACCATGGAGCCCATCGGGGAGCGATTGAGGCGGGCATAATATTCTCTGACACGCTGCATGTCGCGGTTGTATGCATTGGCATAAGCGATGAGGTGGTGAGCCAGGCTGTTTGGCTGGGCAGCGACGCCGTTCGTATAGTTCGGGATAATGGTGTCCTTGTTTTCTTCAGCCAGCTTGATCAGGGAACGCTGCACGTTGTCGAGCTCTTTGGCCATGGCCATGAGATGTTCTCTCTGTTCCATGATGCCGACGGTCGTCAGCATATCCTGGGAAGAACGGCCGGCATGGATCTTCGTGACTTCCGGGCCTGCTGCCTGGATGAGGTATGGTTCGAAAGCGACGACATTCGTCGGACGCGGGCCGCCCGGCTTGTTTCCTTCATCAAGGACCTTCTGGATGCCATGGGCAATGTTCTTGCCTTCAGCAGGGGTCAGGAGCCCTTCATCGGTATTGATGATATCAGAAGCTTTATTGATCTGGCCGAGCCAGTAAAAGTTGTCTCTGGGTGTCTGGTCAGCAGCAAAAATGATCGAGCCGGACATCAGCGCGCAGAGCGTGAGCGCCATCAATGATTTTTTCATAGAATCTCCTTTCAAAACAACAGGCATGAGCCTCGATGTAAACAAAATCTGTACTTATTATAACAACGGTAGACGTGTACTAAGTCAATGAAAGTATTTATAAGAAGAGATAGAAGAAATAGTTATATATGGTAATATAATGTAATAATATATAAAACCAATATGTAAAACGACAGGGAAATTTCCCGGTGAGTTTCAGAAGATTTCCCGCTCCATTTTCGTGGCTTTTGCGGCCTTAAAAAGAAATTTCAAAAAAGATGAGGATGTAAAGTTATTTTGCTTGACATGGCACTCTCCTCCCTGTATAATGATGAAC
>ENA-UEOO01000349-UEOO01000349.1-human-gut-metagenome-genome-assembly--contig:-NODE-349-length-16948-cov-7.053346_pt1 | contig 16948 bp, 30 predicted proteins | sample MGYA00242888_ERZ507892 | MGnify/ENA primary metagenome ERZ507892 (study PRJEB26167, sample SAMN06115415) | human gut metagenome | host: Homo sapiens | place: China:Sichuan | collected 2015-02-04...
AATAGATAAAAGTGGAACTCGTTTTGGTTCTATGGTCGGTAAAAGGCCATCTCACAGGCAGATTATAATAAGTCAATATACTAATTATCCTTTTGATGTTCTTCAGTTTAAGTGTGAAAAAAATCCGATACATGAAACTCAAAAACCAGTAGCTTTAATTGAGTACCTTATCAAAACATATTCCAATGAAGGTGAAACGATATTAGATAATTGTATGGGTAGTGGAACAACAGCAATAGCCTGTATAAACACAAAGCGTAATTACATAGGTTTTGAGATAGACAAAGAATATTACGATTTATCAATAAAACGCATCAATAATCTATGAACAACTTTATAGAACTTACCGACTACGATGCCACAATACACCGTGACATTCTGGACAGCCTGCTGCGTGAAGAATCCGGAAGCAGTGCCGTGATTGAAGTCTGCGAAAACCGTGCCATCGCTACCGTGCGCAGCCTGCTGAACAGCCGATACGACTGCGATGCCATCTTCTCCGCACAAGGCGAAGAGCGTAACGTGCTTATCCTGAAAATCTGCCTTGACATCGCCGTGTATGAGATATTCTGCCAGCACAACCCTTATAAGATGTCAGACATCAGGAAGGAACGGTATGACGACGCGATGCAGTTCCTTCGCGATGTGCACGACTTTAAAGCCAACATAGAAGGGCTTCCCGAACTTCCTGCCGAAAAGCAGACCGACAACAGCCCCTGGCAGATAGCCAGCAACGGGCCGTGGAATCCTTACTTTTAATCAACTTTTAAAACCCTTTTAAACTATGGCCAGACCAAAGAAAAAACGCCGCATCACAGAAGGCGGATACACCCAGATAACACCTGCCTATACCACCGGACCCTACGCCCGTGTGGAACCCGACATCATCCTACAGATGCCGGAACTGTTCTACTTCGATATGTCATCCTACATCAGTGCGCTCAACGCTGCAAAAGCCATCGACTTCTACAACCGCACACGCTTGTATGACATGTACGAATCGGCCATGCTCGACCTTCACCTGGGCGGTATAATCGAAAAGCGGAAGGTGGGTGTAAGCCGCATACCTATTGAGTTCCGGAGAAACGGAAAGCCCGACGACAACGTGAACAAGGAAATCCGTTCGCCATGGTTCCGCAAGTTTGTGAAGGAAGTGCTCATGTCAAAGTTTTACGGATACAGCCTGTTCCAGTTCTACCGTGGCTATGATGGATTCATCAACTACTACCATGTGCCCTACAAGCACTACGACCCCGTACGCCGTGTCATCCTGAAGTATCAGAGCGACACGGAAGGCATACCCGTAGATGCCTTTGAAAACATGCTGTTTGTGGGCGACAACCCGCGCGACCTGGGAATGATGGCCGAACTTCTTCCGATGGTATTATACAAGCGCAGCAACTTCGGGAACTGGAAGCAGTTCTGCGAAATATTCGGTATGCCCATACGTGAGTACACCTACGATGCTGGAGACGAAGAAGCACGCAGCCGGCTGATTCAGGACGCACGCCGTCAGGGAGCCAACGCCGTGTACATCCATCCAAAGGAAAGCAGCCTGAACCTGATAGAGAGTGCCAACAAAAGCGGTACGGTAGACCTGTACGAACGCTTCAAGGATGCCTGCAATACGGAAATGTCCGTCCGCGTGCTGGGTAATACGCTGACCACCGATGCCAAGAGCACCGGCACACAGGCACTGGGTACCGTACACCAGGAAGAAGAAGACATGCTGAAGGCCGACGACCGCGACTTTATCCTGGATGTGCTGAACTACAATATGACGGACATATTCAACGCACTGGGTGTAAACACGGAAGGCGGTGAGTTTGTCTACGTCAAGAACCGGAACCTGAATCCGAACCAGCAGGTAGACGTGATTCAGAAAGTGAAGGCCATGGGTGTGCCCGTGTCTGACGACTACATCTACGAAGTGCTGCTAATTGACAAGCCGGAAGACTACGAAAAGCAGAAAGCCGAAATCAAGGCGCAGGAAGAAGCCAACCGCAAGCTACAGCAGGAGATGGCCAACCAGATGGAAAAACCGCAGGACACGGAGCCGAAACGAAAGTCAGACCGACGCATGAACATGGATAACGAGTCTAAAGCCTGGTACGAACGGGCGCGAACCGACTTCCGAAACTGGTTGAGCGATTTTTTCGGAGTAGCCCCGAAAAAGAAAGACGGGGCTTTGCCGTTTTAATGGACAACCTCTACGGTGAACGCTGCGGCGTGTGCGGAGGTTTTCATAATCAGCTGGAGCAGGGTATCGAATTCAGCAAGGAAGCCCTCACACAGATGCTGCGCGACATCTACAACGGGATGAACGTGCGCGACGACATACAGCGTGATGCGTTCGAAGAAACGCTTCGTCTGTTCAATGAGGCCACCGTAGAAGGGCTGTCTGCTTCCAGCTATCCTACAGGCGATGAACTGTTCCTTGAACAGCTTCGCACCAATAACGAAGTGTTCTCTGCATTCCGCACTCACCGTATGCAGAATGACCTGGCCGCACAGCTTATCGACAAGGACGGAAAGCTGAAACCCTTTGAGCAGTGGCTTGACGATGTGCAGAACATTACGGATCATTACGTAGTGCGATGGCTTCGCACGGAATATGACACCGCCATACTTCGCGCCCATCAGGCGGCCGACTGGAAGCACTTCGAGGAATACAAGGATGTATTGCCGAACCTGCGTTGGATGCCTACCACTTCGCCCGATCCTGACATAGCGCACAAGCAATACTGGGAAGCAAAACTAACTCTTCCGGTAAACCATTCCTTCTGGACTCGCCATCGCCCTGGTGACAGATGGAACTGCAAGTGCTCGCTCGAAGCGACCGACGAACCGGCCACCACCGGCGCAGTAGGCGACTTCAAGCCCGTTCCTTCCGTTCCCGGACTGGATAACAACCCAGCAGACGACGGAAAGTTGTTCAGCGACTCGCATCCGTATATCAAGGAAGCATATCCAGGAGCAAAGAAAGCTGTGGAAAAGATTGTGAATAAACCAGTTCTTGATACAGCTTTTGATAAAAAAGTTACTGATAAGGTAACAAGTATAGAAGATGAAATACGAATGAATAAAAATTTTGAAACAGCTGTTGCTGTTGATAAGAATTCAAATGTTATATTTAGGATAAAAGGAAGCCAATCAGATGTGCAATTAAGTGTAAACGATGCAAAAAAATTAAAAGATTGTATTTTAACTCATAATCACCCAGGAGGATGGAAATATGACAAGAACAGAATGGGACACATTGGTGCATCATTCTCTTTAAATGATATTGTACTAGCAATTAATTACGATCTGGAAGAGATAAGAGCTGTAACACCATTGTATACTTTCTCGTTAAAAAGACCTGATAAAGGATGGGGAGTCAAATCAAAAACTTTAATACAATATTACCGTAAGAAAGATAGAGAATTAAAAACAGAACATTATTATTTAAGAGAAAAAGGAATGATTAGTGAAGAAGTTGCTAGGGCAATACATAGTCATGAACTTATAAAGAGAGTAGCTAAACAATATAAATTAGAATATTCTAAATTAAAAACAAGATATGAATGATGTTATTTTAAATGACCGTACTTTGTGGCTTAATTATTTTAAATCGCAATGTGCCCGTTGTAAATTATATAACGATTTAAACGCTTCATGCAAAGCTTTTCCTGAAGGTATTCCATTCAATATGCTTGAAGGTAAAATCACACATGAAAAGCCTATAAAAGGACAAACTGGGAATTATTTATTTACACATGAAGAAATTTAGTAATGCCCGCACCCGACATTCAAAAACAAGTAGAAAACGCTGTAAGGCGTCTGAACACGCTCTACACCCGCACACTTCCCGTCAAGGTAGGAACAAAAGCCGTATCGCTGACGAAGAAACGCTTCTCTGACAGCGCTTTCAACGGAAGGGCATGGCAGGAACCCTACCGACGCAAACTGAGCTTCAAAGGAGCGCAGGCCAGCTACAAGACGCTTCTTTCCGGAACCAACCATCTGCGTGATGTCACCTACTTCAAGCCGGAACCCGGAAAGGTGTACATACGTAACCAGGTGGACTACGCACAGATTCACAACGAAGGAGGAAGCATAAAGGTAACGGCCAAGATGAAGCGGTACTTCTGGTACCGTTACTCCGCAGCCAAAGGCGCACGTCTGACGAAAAAGCGCGGCGGACTGAGAAAGACCAAAGGAAACGAAGCGCTGACACGCGAAGCTATGTTCTGGCGAAACATGGCCCTGAAACGTGAAGGCTCGCTTATTCGTATGCCGCGCCGCCACTTCTTCGGACCCGACGCAAATATGTCGAAAGAAATTCGCAAGATAATCGAAAGAGAATTGCAACTATTTGTAAAAAATTATGGAACATATTTTAGAGAATCTCGTTAACTACATCGGCGAACAGATGCCCGATATGAAGACCGTGGACGAAGACTACGGACAGTTGGAAATGATTGACGAAACCACCCGCGAAAGCTATCCGCTCACCTTTCCGGCTGTGCTGATAGACGCTGCGGAAACAAGCTGGAGCAATGTGTTAGGGTTGAGCCAGGAAGGCGTGTGCACGGTGCGCGTGCGGCTCATTATCGACTGCTACGACGACACGCACTACCGTAGCGGAACGGTGGAAAAGATTAAGGAAAGGGACGCCATACGGCGCAGACTGCATCTGCTGGTGCAGGGGCACGAAATAGAAGGAAGTACGCTTATCCGCACAAACAGCCGATTCTATACGGCCAACCATGGAATAAAGGTGTACGAGTCTACCTACACGGTGAAAGTAACGGAATACTTTACACGCGACGAACAGAAAGTGCCCGATGTGAAGATAAGTATTACCCCTGTGTTAAAACGATAGCTGAAGGCTCAGCTGAATGTGTTGTGCGGAAATCTTTTTCCGCACATGTTTTTTTGCCTCGCCCGACGGCTTGAACTGGTCGTTCTTCACCATCTCACGGATAATGGCCTGAATGCGGTATTCTGATAAGAAAAAAGCTTTCGACAAGGCTTTCACAACGTCGGAATAATTACGCAGAACCGGCTCCAGTTCAAAGTAACTGTGTGCTATCTGACGGTTACGTTCTTCTATTAAATGACTGTTTCTTCCCATAAGGCTACGGATTAAGAGTTGATGCAAGTTGGCTGCTGCATTTTTGTTTCTACAAAAATACGTAATTCGCTTTAAAATACCAAATTGTCAACTCTTTATGGCGTAGCGTACCTACTTTTGCAATGTCATGACAAGTTAACTACATTATTCACACTTAAACACAAAAGATTATGGCAATTAACTACAGCGTTGCAAAGATGCTCAATCCGCAGGACCGTGAAAGCGGAGAGTACAAGTATTATGCCAAGGCACAGGCTTCCGGCTCAGTTGGTATCAACGAATTGTCGGAAGAGATAGCGTATGCCACCACACTGACCGACGGTGACGTGCTCAACGTAATTCGTGCCCTGGTGAAGCGTATTAACCTGCACATCGCAGCCGGACAGATTGTGAAGCTGGAGAACCTGAGAAGCTTTCAGGCTCAGCTTCGCAGCACGGGAACCGCCACGGAAGACACCTTCAGCCCGTCGATGATCAAAAAGGTGACTCTCCAGTTCCGACCGGGCATCGGACTGAAAGGTCAGCTGAACAAGGCGAACCTGACATTCCACAAGGTGAAGAGCCTGAAGCAGCAGGAAACAGAGGAAGAACCGCTTCCGTAATTACTGCATAGTAATTGCATAATTACTGCAAGGTAATCATTTAATTACCCCGTAGTAGCCACGTAGTTACTGCGGGGTAATTTATTCCTAATTATTTTTATTATCTTTACGAAAACACATACAACATGCACGCTATTTATTTGACAGACCTTGCACTGCGATACTTCCCGCGTTCTTCTGCACGCAGTGCCGTTACCCAGCTACGCCGCTGGATTGTTCTGAACGAGGAACTACAAAAAAGACTGGAGGAACTTCACTACAAGAAGGGGCAGCGCACGCTTACGCCTTTGCAACACGAGGCAATATGTCATTACCAGGGCGAACCCTAAATTAATTAATAATGAATAATTAAAAATGAAAATCCCCGGCATCCTGTTTCGGTGTCGGGGATTTTTTGTTAGTCTTCGATGTAATCATCTAATAAAAGAAGATCTCTCATGTAAATGTCTCTTTGATACTTTGATCTAAAGTCATCCCTAAGAATTTTCCAACTTCTTGGATGTTCTGCCTTTTTGCATTTTATAGCATGCTTATTTGTATCGTCAGCTCTTATAATAACAAAACCTGATTTACATACTTTTTCTTGATCGTTTGCGTTCATAACTTTAGTATATATTAAATCCTTCAGATTGTTCACAAAATTCTGCCATTGATTCAACTTTTTGTAAAAATTCTTCACTTGGAGGTTCAGACATTTTTCCAAAACGTGACATAATCACAACTTTTTCTGATTCTGTCTTTTTATCCCATTCCTTTCTTAAACCTCTTTTTACAAATACATATCCTCTAAAAAGTCGAGCCATAATCAATGCCTCTTCTTTAGAAACAGAAAAACCATCGTTACTTACCGGACTTCCATCATTACGAGAACCATCATATATATATTTACCTGGATCAAAAGTATTTTTCCCATAATTAAACAAATATCCAGCGCCTGTCTCTTCTAAAATAGTAGGCCATGTAAATATCATTCCAGATTTACTGTATATTCCCTTGTTTATAGGTATCAAATCATATCCCATATAATTAACTTTTTACTGTATAAGTATCTTCTTCACATGATTCGATTCTCATGTCTATCTCACTCTTTACATCTTCGAGAACTTCCATCGCTCCTTCATTGGTGAAGTCTGAAAGAACCTGGTCGATGAAATCCATTATTTGTTCTTTTTCGCTCATATTATTCAAAAACCATTTGTTTTCCGTAAATCTTCGCTACTTCGTATTCTGCCTGACATCCTTTGCTGTCTTGCCATCCACGGCAGAAATATACCGCATCGCATTCCAAGAGAGCCTGAATGTCTCGCCCCATGTGTTCCGCATAAGATGCGTTGGAATCTGGTGATACGTCGAACGGAGTTACAGGCTCGAACCCTTTAAAAGATAATAGCTTTTTTCTATCATTTGCCTTTGACACTACTTTCTCCATTTCCATACCTGTAATTGGGAGAGAGATGTATACTTTCTTTCGGATTTCATCTTCCACATACAATGTAAGGTCAAAAACAGATGTATCCATGTAAGGAAGAGCAGAACCGTCTAAATTAAATGATAGGACTATTTCTGTCCCGTTATTCTTTGTTACAACTGCGCATAATGGCCATTTTTCATTATTTACATTGAAAATCAATCCTCTTACGTTTCCTCCTTCACGGGTCTTGATTTCTCCTTTTATCAGACCTCCGTGAATTTTCTTTGCCATATCTAGCGTAAACGGTATTTCCCCAAGGTATTTCAAGCAGGCATCCCATCCAGCTAAAAATCCTTCGCTAAACTCGTCAGCATAGCAATCTTCATCACAGTCATGCGCGATATTTTCTCCATCGCAAAATCGGCAATAAGCACGCTCTCCACAAGCATAATCCCCGTTGCACTGGTAATGCTGGTGAACGGCTTCCCTAAGCATTTCTTCTTTTCTTGTCATAAATCTATTATTTCGGTTTTTAAACTTCGTTTTAAATCTTCCATCATGTCGAGCGTATCGTTATTCTTCACATCGAAACATATACCAAGCAATTCAGGAGATTTAGTTGAACGCTGTACTGATAAGTCGCAGGGGCGGTTCCACTTCACCCAGAGAAACATAAACTGGCTTATTGCGCTGTAGTGAATCTTCACCGCCACTCTGCGAGGTTTGAACAGGTCAGGCATTTGTTCCAGCGTGAATGAAGATGCCAAACTTTCCGTCTTCACGTGTCATTGGGTCGCATCCTCCAAGAAGTATTGCGCGTTCCTGACAGCGTTCATTCTCAAACACGCAATACTGACACGGATTGTCTAAGCTGGTAATATTGGCTACTTCCTGGAATTTTATCGGGGTTCCGTCTGCTAACAAACGGACTTCCCCTGGTCTCATGTCGTTAATCATCTTCCTTTTCCTACTCAATCCAAAATGTGATTATAGGTGTATTGTAATGATTATATACCGTAATGCGGTTATCAGTTCGTTCTATCTTATGAGTTACACCAAGAATATTTTTCGAATTTCGAACTATGTACACAAAATTGTTCAAGTATCTTTCGATGATATTCATTTCTTCCTTTGCCTCCTCTTTCGTAAGAGATTTAATAGGAAATCTATTGTGATAGTATCCAGATACTTCCAATGCATATTTTGGAATAGGTTTCTTGATAAATTGTCTTTCAATTCTGTACTTTTTCATTTTACTAAGGTTTATATTTTCCAACTATATACCACTTAAATTTCTCAATGTATTTCAATATAATAGAAGCTAATTCATTCATATATTGAATAGGAAGAAGAATAAAAGCTAACGGAGTAACCAGTATGCAATATGGAATCCATATTGCATACCATTTTAATTTCGTTTTCTTCATCACATAGCCGATAAAGACAATGGTAACTTACGTTCTTTCCCTTCTTCATCCTTCAGCGTAACCTGGATGAACTGACAGGTAGGTACAGGGCGATATGCAGCCTTGATGATGTTGATACCGTCGATAAGCTCTGCATCGCGGCTGGTGGCTGCCAGCTTCTCCAGTTCGAGCACCTTGTTGGCTTTCAAGGCTCCCTTGCGGTCTTTGGCCAGAAGTCCCATGACTACCTGCACAAGTTCTGCGCTGTTTTCGTCCTTTGCCAGTGTTTTCAGGTACGCCTTCACCTTTTCGATGCCAGCTTCTACAGTGTCGTCCCATCCCTCGTTTACGCGGTTTCCAAGAGTGATGGACATTGTACCATCGGCTGTGGTGAATGTGTCGCTCTGACGGTCTGATTTCGTTTTAAACAACTCGTTCTTTGTCTTGATAAGGGTGGCAAACTCTGTGAATACTTCTTCTTTCAGTCGCTCCATTTCGCTGGATAGGTTCTGAAGCTTTGCCACTGCGTTTTGTACCGTCTGGTCTACAAGTTGCTTGTAGGCTTCGCGTTCGTTCTGTACACGGTCTTTTTCGGCCTTGTCTTCTGCTTCCAACTGTGCTTTCAGTGCTGCTCTCTGTTCTGCGGTCAATGCTTTTAAATCAATCATAATTACTTGTTTTTAAGGGTTAATTAAATTCTGTATAATAAAGCCGTATAGGCCCTCTGTTCCGATAGATGCGCATGTAGTATGCTCTTATTTCGCTAAGGTTGTCCGTATCGTGGCGGCACCTCACTGCCAGGTTATGACCCAGTACGTTAATCACTACGCGCCACACTCTGTATTTCTTCTTCATATCGTCGTTTCCGTGCTATAGGTTATTTTTCCTTTCTCCTTTCCGGTCACAAGGCGGTAGTTTTCCTTCGCCTCGCGATTCAGTTCATCGTACCTCTTTACGAGGGTGCTTCTTTCTGCCACAAGGCTGCGGAACTGCTGTCCCGTCATCTCTCGGCTTCCTATCTGCGCATTAATCCGGTCGATGCGTTCCTCTATGCGGGGAAGTTCGTCCAGGATGTAGTTAATGCGGTTTATGCGCTGGTCGTTTACGTCGTATTCAGCCATTCTGTTTTCGTTTAATGGATTCAAGTTTCGGTATCAGTGCGGACAGCTCTTCGCTGTCCAGTTCGTAAAGAGGCTTCCCGGCGATGCGAGGGCTGCGAAGGTAGGCGTTAACCGCATCCCAGGAAGAGGTATCTACTCCAATCTGCTGAAGGCGTTTCAGCACCGCGCTGCGCTGCCATTTCAGCGATTTCTCTATAAGCCTTTCGGCCACCGGCTTGATGGTGGTGTTGGCTCCGGTGATGTAACCAGCCAGGTACTGCGACTCGGCATAAGTGAGTTCCTTGGTGGTGTCGGTGCGTCCGTCGGTCAGTTCCAGGATCAGTGCGCGGTACTGTTCCTCCGACAAGCCGTAGCGTGCATACAGCACGTGCAGCTTCTTAATCATCCATTTCGGTATCATTCTCTTGGTTGTTTCCATCAGTTTCTTTTTTAGTTCCATTTTCGAGCCAGAACTGGCGGTATCCTTTGTCCCATATCACGAAGAATCCTTTCGGACCTCCGTTACCACGGCCTACGTACGATGCCTTGAAGTGTTCTATGTGGATGCGCTTGAAGGCATCTTTTTTCAGGTCGTAGGCCGTATCGCCGTCCACATCGTTACCTTTCATGTGGGAGATGTAGACAAACACTTTCTTCTTGAACTTGCTGCGAAGCTCGATGAAGTCGGCCGCACGCACGCGGTACAGGGCGATGAAGTATTGAAGGGAGTCAATCATTATCACGTCTGCACTGCGCTGCTTGCTCAGTTCTTCCTTCAGTTCTTCCGGATGGCAGGAGTCGGTGAATGAGATACGGCTGCATCCGCTACGTATGCCGGCGTTGGCCAGTGCCTGCTGGAAGTCGTAGCTGTCGCCCATCTCCAGCGACACGAACAGTACCTTTTTCCCGATTTCGTCGAACTCCTTGGCCAGCTGAAGGCAGAAGGAAGATTTACCCTGACCGGACTTTCCGTAGACTATCCAGTTTCCCGTAGCCTCCGTTTTGCCGAACAGGTCAGCAAAACGTGGGGAAAACGGCACAAAGTCGTACTTCCGGTCTTCTATGTTCTTGATGCTCCAGTTTCTCATAACTCTCCATTTTGTACCTGACGGCGTATTAACTTATCCATGATCATTCCTTCCAGCTCGCGAAGGTCGTCAACAAACCACACGGCTTTCCGTGAGTCTTCCGTGGGATACTTTTCTACCTTGTCAAGCTTTCCCCAGATTTCGTCCTGCTCTTCTGCGTCGGTCACTCCGTTGGCGGCACAGATGGCGCGTACGTCTTTCTTCGTGGCTCCCAGCAGGGTGATGTAGTTACGCACTACGCGTCCGTCTATCTCATCGAATCCGTCCACACGGCCTACGTTGCGCTTGATGTTGCGGCGAAGGGTTTCCGTTCCTACCAGCAGACAGCCCATGCGGTATTTGGTGTCGTCATACAGCGGGATAAGGCAGGTCATGGCACTGTTAGAAAGCTTGCCTGCATCATCGAGCACCAGCACCGGATTACGGTCGGACATACGGTTGATGGCAGAGGTTATATACTGTAGCATGTCATCTGTATCCGTATAGCGGGTGAAGGTGATACCCAGGCATCGGCCCAGCTTCTGGAGGAACTTCTTGGCCGTCCACTTCCAGCACTTCAGGTAAATAATCGAGTTGTCAGGGCAGGTGTTGTAAAGGTCGATAAGCGAATGTGTCTTTCCGCTACCGCTGCGGCTGCTGATACAGAACCAGCGGTGGTTTTTCTTTGCGGCGGTCAGGTAAAGCTTCACCTGCTTGTATGACGATACGCTTTCTACAATCTTCCAGGTGTTGTCATAGTAGTTCAGTCCTACGGCTATCTTATCGGCCATCGAATCTTCCTTTGCTCCGTACTTACCTGCACGGAACTGTGAGAAGGCAGCGCCCGATACGTCGCACTTGCGTGCCAGTTCTGCGGCCGATGATCCACGCTGAATTAATGTCTCGATGTAGTCTCTAAGTTTGTTTGCGTCCATAGTTCAATATCTTTTTAATGGGTTATTAAATCAGTTTTAAATTATCTTGAAAACCCTGCGTTTGTAGGGTCAAATTCAAAGTCATCTTCATCGTCAGGATAAACCGTTCGTGAGGGGCGTGTGTCGTTTTCCTCGTATTCCACATCCTCGGCATGAAGGCGAAGCTCGTTACGGTTGTCCTTGTGCTGTCCGCGGCTGTCGGTGATGCAGAAACGCTCCAGTATGTTGTGAGCAGGAAGTGCATGACTGAACACGCTGTCGCGTATGGTGTCGATGTCTCTTTCTGCCGTTTCCACGATTTCCTTTTTCAGCGATTCGTTGAACTCATTGATGCGTCGGCGCTGTTCGAAGTGTTCCGGCTTCTGGTCTATCAGTGCCATGGGCACGGCTTCTTTTTCGTCGAGAAGGTAGCGCATCGTACCGATTTCCTTTCCTTCGTCCTTGGTGCCTTTCTTTCCGGCATTCGTAATGAGCACGTGGCTTGTGTCGTCGGGGTCGTAACGGACTACCCAGCTTGTGCCCAGGTGGTCAAGCAGCGAGCGGTCCAGGCTGTCGTACACGTACTGCATTCCGTTTCGCTCCATGATAATGCCCCTTGACTCCAGTTTGTTGGTGCGTCCGCTGGTCTGACCCATAAGCAGAAGGTACTGTTCATCGGAGAAACGCATCTTCCGTTCGTCGGGTGTCTGGCTCCATGCCTTCATGTAGGCTTCTATCTTCTTGGCGCGTTCCATCTGCATCACCTCATGAATGCGGCGTATGGCTTCCTGCTCGGTAGGGATAAACTTTCTGTGTTCATTAAGCCATTCCACGTTTGGCTGTATCTCCTTGCTGGAGGTAATGCCGAAGCCTGAGAAGGAAGGGAACTTCTGAAAGTATTCCAGAATGAGATACTTGAAGTAAGGTTCCACTATCTTGGCCTGTGCGTTCTTTACTTCCGCAGGTGTGAGATACTTCGTCATCTGCTCATAGAAGGGGAAAAGCGATTTCTTGTGGTAGTTGTCGCACTGCATCTGCACCGGTATGTATCGCTCGCCAAAGAGTTCGCGCGTGTGGCGTACGGCGTTGGTAAGTGCTTCCTTTATAAGGTCGTCACATTCGTTTTCGCCGATGGCGTAACCTATGGGATACTTGCAGCAGGCATCGAGCACTACGACGATGGTTTTGCGGTTGTGATAAGTGGTGCGGCGTTCTTCGCGTACGGTACCGCCCTTGCGCACCTTCTTTACTTCCTCACGCTGGAAGAGCATTTCCACGTCCCAGCCATCGAACACCCAGAAGGTCATCGCGGTAAGCGGAGCCGAACGGCGCACCTGCTTCTTCAGGTTGCTGTTCCATTCGCCTATGCCCCGTCGGCGTGTCTTGGTCACTACATCGTACTTCTGACGGTATGCGCCGATGGTGGCGGGCGACTTGATTTCTTCCAGCCCGAACTCTGCGGCCAGCTTGTTGTATTCCTGCATCACCTGTACGTTGTTCCAGTTCATGTACAGACCAAGGAACTGACGGATAAGCGACTCGGCCAGCTCGCTGCGTTCGCTTCCCTGGCGTTCCTTCAGCTTCGATGCGGCATCGTTTCCGTAGTTCTTATGGATCACGCTGCGGAACCCGGCTTCATCTCCAGCCTTACGGGCTTCCTCGTATGCCTCGCACTTGCGCTTCAATGATTTCCACGAAGCCGGAAGGTGATGCGGAAACAAGGGTTTTCCCTTGGCATCCTTCACATCGAGGAGCGACTGACACTGTGCGCCCAGGCGTTCCCACACGTTGATGCGTGTGCTTCCACCTATGGCACTCTGTTTCTGACGGTCGCGAAGGCGAAGCAAAGCTTCCATCACGTTTACCGACAAGGTATATTCGTTTACTTTTTCCTGTGGGAGTGTGTTGTTATCGCCGTAGCGGTATGCCTGAAAGTAAGTGTATGCCATGTTGTTGTATTCCACTTCCTTCTCCAGCTCGCTCTGCTGGTCTCGGCTTGCCAGTTCTGCATACGGGTCGCCGTATGCTTCTACGTACTTGCGCTTGATGTCTGGTCTCATGGTTTCAAATTCTACGAGGGCAGGGTTTCCGGGTGTGCTGCGACGGGCGATTATCAGCTGGCCTTGTTTTTTCATCCAGTCAAAATTAGACTTAGATATAAAGCCTGTTTCGCTTCCTACTCTGTGTTTTTCGTCGAAACGAATCACATCGCAGGCCAACACGCAAACCTTATCCTTATATATTACTGCCATTTGTTCAAATCTTAGATTGTGCAGCCTCAGGAATCGAACCTGAAGCTAAGCCGCCTGCATCTTTTTGCCTTGTCAATACCTATTGCGTTAAAGATTACTTCATACCAAAACCAATCCTATGACAAATTCACGTTATCCTGAAAACGTGCAGGTTCTTATAGCTGCGTGTGAGTTATCTGTCTGCCTTGTCCATCTTGATTGCTACGGGAACCAGCGATGCAGACAAGAGTGCGATTCCGGCTATATTCAGCCATCCTTCTGTATATGTGTTTGCCACTGCAAGGGCGAGTATTGCGATAAGTATGTTTCTTGTTTTCATAAGCTTTCGGTTTTTAAAGACCGTCATATCTTCACAGACGGACGGTTTTTGCTACATTTGTAGCGTTCTAACAACTAACAATTACAACATGATAGATTTTTCTAGTTCTGACTGGCTTGAAGCCAAATTAATTGGAGATGAAAAAGCTTGTAAAAAAGCTCTTTTGGGTTTAAAGTGTAAAACTCACCGGAGAAGGCCCCATGTCATTTATGACTACGGAAACACAGGAACTGCCGCCCATATAATGAAGTGCTGCTGCCCTGAATTTGCAGATAAGGTGCTGAAGATATTGTCTGAATCCGATTCGGTTGACTTCGTATTCGTTGATGACTGTGTATTCACTCACGTTACTGGAGATTCTTCTAAGTGAAACTCTGTTCCAGGTATCGTCTACCATGTGTATTTTCTTTGAAAACCTCACATGGTTGGCGATTCTAATAATTTCCTGATCATTCTTTGTGCTTATCACGATAGCGAAAAATGTTTTTCTTTCTACTTTCATAGTTCAATTACTTAACAACAAAATCAATTTTAGCCAGCACCTTGTCAAGGTTCTGCATTTCATCCACCAACCGCTGAGATGCGGTAAACTCGATGGTAAATCCGTCATAGCTGAACGGTACAGCATACGCTACAAGAAAGTTAGCCAGACGCTGTAAATACTTATTAGTGCTATACGTTTTCATTTTCTTGTATGTTATTCATTGATAACCCTCGTTACATTACCCTTGCTGTCCAATACCTTGACAGGCTTCTCGATTAAAGCATAAGGGCATTTAATGGCCTCCTCGGCTTCTGCCAAAGTGGCTGCTCCTCTTAAAACCCCTCCGTTCTGCAACGCGGCAACACGTATCTCGTGTGACTTCAATGAAGTGGAATTGTCAAAACGTAATGCCTTTCTCACTGTGGGAGCGGTTGCGCAGCATATCTTTTCCAGTTCCTGACTCAGTCCGTGAGGGATAAGTATTTCAAATCTGTTTTCTTTCATGAATTCTATGCTTTTATGTGAGTAAGTTTGTTTACAAGGGAAATACGAAGTTCTTTGTCTTCTATCCGGGCTACATCTGCCAGTATATCTACCAGACGTTCTTTCGTGAGACGGTTGTGATTCCTCTTTTGTGGTTCCGGCCATAGAGCAAGCTGTTTGCTTTGCTTAACAATGTGCTGTGCTTCTTCCACTTTATTGATGACAAGGTCTTCTGCCCAGTCGCGAAACATTCTTGCACGTTCTGACTTGATAAAGAATCCAAGTCGGACAATTCCACGTTTTGTCCATAACACGGTTTTGAATGGGTAACTACCTGATAAACAATCGGCGTCGGTTTTACCGACGACGTGGTTTGCGCGGTTACATCTATTCATATTATTGTTCCCAACTACAATGAAGTGTTTGCCTTCTATAAACTCTTCCTTATGCTCTGATTTGTGTGTTCTAATGGTATTACTGGACACTCCGTAACCTTTTGCCACTTCGCTCGTAGTCATTAAAAACTCATAATTTTCATCTGGAGTTACCTCTACTGAGAGGTTTTCCGATACTACTTCCTTGATTTTATTCATATTACAACTGTTTTATAAGTTTATTTCTTATCTTTGTGCGCCACTTTCATTTTTGAAACGGTATTGCAAATATAGTAGCTTATTTTCAATTATAAAACAATTTGATAGAATATTTTCAATTAAAATTATGGGAATCCGAGAAAGACTAAAGCAATTCATTGAGTTTAAGGAAATTAGTAAATATAAATTTTACAAGGATTTAGGTTTATCTAATGGGTTTCTGGACAAAGAAGGAAATATAGGAAGTGATAAATGCGAGAAAATAATCTATCAATATCCCGAATTAAACATTTTATGGCTTCTTACGGGAGAAGGTGAAATGATTACATCAACACAAAATAAAGAAATGAAAAACGAAGAACTACCAGTAGCGCATCGCACTGAATCGAATGAAGGGATACCACTTATTCCGATTAATGCCATGGCCGGTGCCTTCACCGGTGATCAGACAGTGATGGAATATGAATGTGACCGATACATTATCCCTTCATTTAAAGGAGCAGACTTCCTTATAGGAGTGAAGGGAAGCAGTATGTATCCTCGATATAACAGTGGCGACATTGTTGCCTGCAAGCGTCTAAACCTTCAGAACCTATTCTTTCAGTGGAATAAAGTATATGTGCTGGTCACTGACCAGGGACCGCTTATCAAGCGAATCAAGCCCGGAACAGACCAAAATCATGTCACAATCGTATCAGATAACAAAGATTATGAACCATTCGAACTTGCAATAGACCACATCTATAATGTGGCCCTTGTAGTCGGAGTAATAAGAGTAGAATAATGACCTGGGAAGATATTTTAAAAGGAATTGCACTGATAATTTTGTGCGTTGCCGGAGTGTTTATTCGCGAAACTGCCTACAAGACGCTTCGGTACATGAGAGATAAATTTTTGCGCAAATGAAAAATCAAAGTTTTTTTAAACGCATATCTACAAAGATAGAGGATGCTTATATAAAAATCATGTATGGCAACAAATGGTTAGAACTTAAAAAAATAGATTCTGTTCTTGATTTGTTTTTTAAAAGAAGAACCATGCCAAAAGATATTATGTATTCCCATAATTCGCCTGAAGGATGGTGTGATGTGGTGGATTTCCTTTTGTCTGAATGCCTTATTGAAGAAAAATTCAATGAGTTGTCAATTACAGAGAAAGGAATATTGAAACATAAGGAAGGTGGATATATGGGAGAATG
>ENA-UEOO01000366-UEOO01000366.1-human-gut-metagenome-genome-assembly--contig:-NODE-366-length-16498-cov-4.245661_pt1 | contig 16498 bp, 15 predicted proteins | sample MGYA00242888_ERZ507892 | MGnify/ENA primary metagenome ERZ507892 (study PRJEB26167, sample SAMN06115415) | human gut metagenome | host: Homo sapiens | place: China:Sichuan | collected 2015-02-04...
ATATTGATTTGCTCCAAGATATAGTGGAATAATATGTAATGCAAATAGAGGAAGATCAAAAGTAAGTGGTAACCAATTAGCAGAACTATCTGTACTACTAAATTTTAAATGGTTAATAATTTGATTAATATTGCACAAAATATTTTCATTTGATAAAATAACGCCTTTAGGTCTTCCTGTAGATCCTGAAGAGTACTCAATCATTGCAATATCATCTTTATCATTATTAAGTATATAATTACAATTATCAGTATCCTCAAATTGGGTTAAATCATTAATTGTTAATATTCTATTTGCAAAATTCATAGCCATTTCTGTATTTTTAGCTATCATATTAGAATTAAAAATCTTCTGCTTTAAATCTTCTGTTGTAAGAAGAAACGGCGATTCAAATTGTGTCCAAACTTTCTGCATATATTTGAAAGTACCATACATATTATTTAGGTCAAACGGGAAAATTACTGGGATACAATCAGCAAATATAATTCCCCAAAAAGCATTAATGAATTGTTTATTATCTTTTATTTGTATAACGATTTCTGACTTAGGTTTACAATTTTCTTTTAAAACAAATGCGATTTTTTTCGCATTTAAATATAATTCACTATAAGGCATAAACTCTTCAATTCCTTTATCTAAAATAAACGTTACACCTGTATTATATGAATTTTTTTGATTTACTAAACATCCTGCTAAATCCTTTATAACCATCTTATAATTACCTCTTTTCTAATCCCTCAATTTCTCTACCCAAAATTTGTAATAGAGTTTTGTTCTTATGTTCAGAAAAATAGAAATGTCCACCTTGGAACTCATGGAACCTACATTTCTGTTCTGTAAAATTATTCCAATTACATATATTATCTACATCAATTAATCTATCCTCTTTTGAATATAATATTGATACCTGCGATTTAATTTTGCTTTTAGAACAATCAGGTTCCCAGCGTTCAAGCAAAGATAAATCTTTTCTTAATGTTTGTAGATAAAAATGTTGTAAATCTTTATCTGGCACAATATTAGTTCTACCTAATGGCATCATTACCTTTATAAGATCTTCATCTTCAAGTGTTGATAATATTCTTCCAGTAAACTTACAATCTGGCGTATTCATACCTGATAAAAATAAAATACTAGGAAGAGGAGCTAAATTTTCCAAGCACACATAATATAACTCATATGCTATAACTGCCCCCATGCTATGACCAAATATACAATAATCTTCTGTTATGTCAGAATAATTCATAATCTGTGAATAACAATCTTCGGCTGCATCACAAATAGAATTATAATCAGGCAAATTCATGCGATTTTTTCGACTTCTTAATAAAAGTGGTATAATGCGTATTCTTTTATCAAAATACCAATTTTTATAAAATTCTTCATTTCCACCTGCATATGGTATACAATAAAGTCTCACTTCTACTCTCTCTATTCTTTTTAGTGCATGTTCAACAAAAAGCCTTGATTTTACTGACTTTGCTGAACAGTTAATAAGTTACATATATCTCCAAAATAGAGTTTTCTGGATATGAATTGACTTCATGGAGTCCATTTCTGATGATTTTAGGTACAAGAAATAAAACGTCTTTGTTTCTTCTTATGAAGGCCTTCCTGTTTCCCAAATCCACCTACAGTAACTAACCTCTCATGTCTACCAGGATCACCATCCTCTGATGGGTCCTAAATCCCTTCGTTCTGCTTATCCATAGTTGGGTGCTGCTCATGCTCCTTTAGCAGGGTCGTTGCCCTATAGAAAATGTCAATGCAGCTACTGGCTCTACTTTGTCTTATATATTTTGCATTCCTATTTCACAGCACCATTGATGGCGGACGCTTTCCTGTTTACAGTACTTTTTGCTCAGGCAGCTATTATATCGCTTTTTGGGTGGATATCTGACATCATTTTAAATCTGTCATACTCCACGCCTTTCGTTAATACCGCATAAAACACTCGGATCAACTTACAGCTGACGGCAACCATTGCCTGCCTTCGTTTCAGCGGATTCTTTACACGGGTTACATAGTAATCATAGATTCCACGGAACTCCTTGTTTCTTGCAAGCAGCGGTACCATTACCTGATACAGGATCTTTCTGAGTTTCCTCCTCCCGCGTTTGCTGATCCTCGTCCTTCCTTTATGCTTTCCTGAACTGTTTTCCACCAGTTCCAGTCCTGCACATTTCTGAATCTGTTTTGGTGAATCAAAGCGTCTGATATCACCAACCTCAGCTATGAATCCTGCTATTGTGATGCTCCCTACTCCTTTAATGGCGAGTAACTTCTCCACATACGGTACTTTCAGGATTATTTCCTCAAGTACTTTATTTATAATTGACGGCTTCTAACTGTGAAGTCCATAAGCGATGCTCCTCAAGCAGCATATATAATTCACTTTTCGTTCCAATCCCTCCGTCAAGTCCAACACTGTTGTGCGCAGCTTCAACCAGGGGCTTTGCCCTATCTTCTGTAACTCCTCTGCCACACATCTTTTTATCATGCCAGATCTTTCGGATCCCATTTACTCCAAGTGCAATCACATCTTTTGGCAATGGTGCTTTTTCAAGCACTGCCAGGTCGCTTATTGCATCAAATCTTGTGTATAATCCCAGATACTCCGGGAAATGTATTGCAAGCCATCTCTGGATCCTGTTTGCAGATATGTTGTGTTGCTTCATGATCCTGTCACGGCTGTATACCAGGTCTCTTATTTCGGCATAAATGCCTTCTGGCATGTATGGGATTGAATATCTCCCCTCCACAACCAGTTTTGCAATTGTTTTAGGATCTTTTGAATCCGTTTTCTTTGGACTGTTATCATCAAGTTCCTTGATCTTCTTAACTGAGAATGGATTGACCATTACTAATCTTTTCTGATGGTCATTTACATACTTCGCAAATGCAAACCAGTAATGACCTGTTGGCTCGCAGCCGATCAGAACTGCGGTCTTGTTATTCTCAGTCTTAAGTGTCTCAACCCAAAGATTGAAAGAATTGAAACCTTCCAGATCGTTATGAAAAGAAAAAACACGTTTTGTAAGTTCGCGCCCTCTGTTGTCAAAAGCTCTGGCATAATGTATCTGGCTTCCGATATCAACTCCGACAACTATTGTTGAATCTGTTACTTGTTCAATCTTTTCATTCTGTGTATAATTCATTTGGAACCTCCGGTGTTTGATTGTTTTGTTTACATCTGCCAAGATGCAACTCAATCTTACCTTGAGGTTCTTCTTTATTCAATTGGCACTTTTAATAAATTACAGGAATGCTCCTTTTAATATTGTGATAAGATTCCTTTATATTTTGTTTTATGTAATAATATTTGAAATATAAATGCTCCTAAAATCAGCCAAAAAATACTACTAAAAACAAAAAAAGCAAATTCTGATGCAGGTACAGAAAATCCAAGGATATATTTACGGCCTATACTTATACCTGTTGTAACAGGAAAAATTTTTGCTATATTACTCACATTATCAATTTGAAAAACTGCGTTTGATATAATTAGTAATATTAGTTGAAAAATATAAACCAAATTATTTATTCTTTTTGAAAATAACGATATTCCTCCAAAAATTAGCGATACACCATACATTCCAATAAGCATAATTGCCAAAGTTAATATCGTCCTAAGATCAAAAAACAAACTAGTATTTAGTGCAAAAAAGGATATGGTACATATAATCGCAACAACTATAATATTAATTAATAAATTTGCTATAAAGTCACCTAAAAATAAATATTGTAATGGCACAACGGACATTGCTTTCTGTTCCAATGTTCCTTTTATTGCATCAATTCTTATTGAATTGCTCATGCTACCAAGCACCAAAACTGCTAAACTCCAAAAAACATATCCCTGCAATACCAATGATTTTGATACATCTTCCTGAACAGAATAATATGATCCTATAGAAGAATATCCATTCATAAAAAGACAGGAGAAATACAATATAGCCATCACAATAATGTCACTTAATACTCCCACCTTATATGAAAAAGTATCTTTCAAATTCAACTTTATTTCGGCATTTAAAATTCGTAAATATCTTTTTATCATTTTATTTCTCCAATCCTAAAAATGAATCTTTATAATATTTGTAGCTACTTTCAAACTTTTCGTTATCTAAATTTATACTTTTTATAATTTTCCCCCTATCCATGACTACACATTCATCTGCTACAGATAATAGAAATTCCAAATCATGTGTAGTTATAACGATTGTATGATCTTCATCTTGCTTTATTTTTTTTAGAACCTCAACCAAATTGCATTTTGTCTCTAAGTCTAAACCATTTGTCGGTTCATCTAAAAACATATATTTACAATTACTAATTAAGGCAGTAACAATAGCAATTAACTGTTTTTGTCCCAAAGACATATCATTGACTTTCTTATCTATAAGTTCATTGATTTTAAACATTTTTTTATATTTTTCTATATTTTCTTTAATCTCATTGTCTTTGACATCTTTCAAAGTAGAATAATAGTAAAAATTATCTTTCGCCGTCAGTCTCCACTGTACTGATCTGCCACCATCTAAAACAATTGAAATTTTTCTATATATCTCTCTGAGTGTTTTATGACATAATAATTCATTATCATAAAAAACTGTACCAGAGGATGGGATAACTAAACCAGTCATTATCTTAATTAGTGTTGTTTTTCCAGCTCCATTTTCACCTACTATACCTAATATTTTTTTATCTTCTATTTCTAAACTAATAGGCTTTAAAATGTCATCTTTATTGTTAAAAGTCTTTGAGACATTATGTAATTTAATCATTCATATTCCTCATTTCATCATTTATACTTATCCATTGTTTGGAATTGCCAAATCATCATTCTGGTTTTGATAAGATATGTCATATTATCTTTTATATTAAAGTAAATATATAATGCAGCTTCAAAAAATTCTTTTTCCAACTTGCATCTATATTTGTTCATTTCTAGTATATCTCCATTAAACCATAAAGAATCAGCGAAGCAACGCTTTGTGCAGTAATATCGCAAAGCACACAGCTTACATTGAGGGATTGTTTCGCAATTATATTTTTCAAACTCTTTTTTCAATTTCATATTGGTAATACCATCTTTTACGTTTCCTAAAATGTAATTTTGATTTCCAACAAAAGAGTGACATGGATAAATATCTCCAGTGACATCAATTGCCATGGCCGACTTTCCTGCTGCACAGGCATCTAAATATAGCATTGGCTTATTAAATAATACTTTGGACAAATGCTTAAAAATTTCATATAAAGATAACAAGGAATAATCGTCATGTTTAATTCGATTAATACATTCTTTAGCATACTCATGAATAAGATTAATTATATGTTCTTCTTTTTCCATATTTAATGCCAATTCAGATTTATGAGATACCCAAGGAAACTCTATCGACAACATCTCAAATCCATTTCTACAACATTCATCAACCATTTCTATTAAAGAAATATTATTAATATTCGTATCGAATACTGCACGTATTATGACACGCATTTTCGTTAATCTTTGTATTCTTTTTGCAGATTTTAATACTACATCATAGCTGCCTTTTCCATTTGGAAATAGTCGATTATAATTATGCATCTTTTCGCAAGCATCCATACTAATAAAACATCCTATATTTTCTTGTTCAATTAAGTTAATTAGTTTATCACTAATATTAACTGCGTTGGTAAAAATGTTATATGATATGTCGTATCCTTTGGCTACTGGAAAATTATCATTTATGGTATTAATTATATACTCAATAATATCAACTCGTAATGAAGGCTCTCCACCAAAAAATCTAATACTAAATTTTTTATATTTTTTAGATTTAATGTATTCAATCCAATAATTTATTGTTTCTTTACTAATATCACGCTGCCCTTTTTCACCCTCAAAACAATATTTACACTTTAAATTGCATCGTTCTGTTAGGTGCAATATAAAATAGGGATCAATATCAGAACGATCTATATTCTCGTCATACTCACTCGCACTTCTTACTAAACCAGTATAAATTTCCCAAGGAGCATTTATTGGAACATTAAAATCTATCCCATCATAGCTAAAGCATATATTGTTTAATATTTCTTTCATAATTTATCCTACTCTCCTTTTGTACCTGTATGTCCAAATAACTTTTTATAGGTAATGCAGCTGGATATAACTGATGAGAGAATTGTAATCAAAGCACTTATTCCAATAAATAATAAAAATGTTGATAATTTATAGCTAGGTATAATATTATAAATCTCACTCTCATTTAGTCTTACTGCAAAGCCGGATCCAATTAGTCTTCCACCTAGACATCCAGTTATTCCCGAAATAACCCCAATGAATATTCCAAATATAGTTTGAGAAAGAATATTGAGAGAAATGGATGTTCCTAATACTTTTTCGATTTTTTTTGAATATTCGTTCTCTTTTATTAAATTAATTGTTGTATTAATTATCATTAGCATTCCTGATAAAAGTAATATTACAATTAAACCATAAAACAAATAAATCAAACTGGAATTGGAAGAAATATAGTCTTTTTTACTTTCACCAATACTCTTAATATATATTGAATTATCATCAACAACTTGTTTTATATTTTCTTTAAGCTGACTATCAGATATACCTTTATCTTTAATAATTAGTAAAGAATTCACATCATAATCTTTAAAATAATTTTGGAATTTATTTTGAGACATTAGAATTATCTTTCCATCATGTTCCATAGTTTTTATTGTACCTATTATCCGAAAAGTTTTTTCGTTATCATCTATAGGAATAGTAATTGAATCTCCTGTATTTAATCCCATTCTTTTTGCAAGTCCACTTGAAATGATAATAGAATTTTTATTTTTTAAGTTCTCTCTTTGATTGTCATCAAGATCGTATGGTGAATCAGCTGTATATATACCTTTAATCTTAACTTCTGTATCATTAATATCTATAATTTTTTCATAATTCTTTTGTATATCTGAAATTCCAGTAATGTCACCTAACTTGTTTTCTAATTCGCTGCTAAAACCAATGTCCGATTCGACAACTAAATCACCATAAAACATAGTATCTGCAACATGCTCTATTGACTGAATTATACCTGCAACCGAAAATAATATACCTAATGAGAATGCTATAATTGTAGAAAATAAAATAACCATATTTAATGATTTTCTTTTCTCCACTAATAAATTATTTTTATTTAATAAAACTAAAATAGGATTTATTTTTCCGATAATATTGCAAAATAATTTAGATAATATCCAAAACAATAGTTCACTTATTATAATAATCAACATGCTAACCATTAAGATATTACATAGCAATTTCAAATTGCTATTTTCTGAAAAATAATCACCTAATATTCCAATTATTAGACCTCCAAAAACTATCCATATTCTTATCCTCTTTTTAGATAATGAAGTTTTGTATTCTTTAAATCCTTCCAAAACACTTTCTCGTGAGCTTTTCAATATTTTATTCCACGTTGATCCGATTATAACCAAAAAGCAAAATATCAAACAGGCAATTATCATACTTGGATTATAAGAAATTGAAATTGTCTGAGAACCCGAATCTAAAAATGTACTAATAAACGCTACAATACCCCTTGCTAATATAACCCCTAATACACAGCCTAGTCCTATGCCAATAGCAGAGATTATCATAACTCTATTTAATACAATTAAAATTATATTTTTTCGTGTACCTCCAAGGGCTTTTACAATTGCAAACGTTTTTCTCATACCAATTACATATTCTTTCAAAACCATTGAAATAAACATCCCACTCAAAATCACTGCTAATAAAGCAAATCCCATCATTCCGTCAAACATGGCGTCCATACTATTAATAAATTCTTCCGCTTTTCCTTCTGGATATTCAATTCGATATTCTTTCCCAAATTCATCTGTTATTTTTTGCTTAAAATCTTCAACGGATGTATTATTCTTCAAGATTAGTTTAAACACCGGTTGACCGACACCTTTATAGTTATATATATTAGTTAATATGCATCTTCCTAAATTTTCAGTTGCGATTCCTTTATTATCAACAATTCCAACAATTTTATAAGAATAATTGTTTTCTCCCCTCAAAACCTTAATTAAATCTCCAATTTTTATGTTGTATTGTTCAGCCATTTGATTAGTAATAACACATTCTGATTCATTTCCAGCATATTTGCCCTGAAGAAGTGTCAATCCTTTATATTTGCTTTCTAGTTTAAAATCCGCTGCAATAAATGAAAGATTGCAATATTTCCCAGTAGCTGGTTTATAGTAGCAATCAGTACTATAAAATTTAATTGTGTCCTGCACATTCTCTGATAAATTGCTTAAATCCAAAGTGGATTCACCTATTATCTTTTCAAAATATGATGTTAAAAGTAAATCAGCTGAAGAACTTTGTTCATCCGCAAGATTTCTATATTGCTCTTTTATCGAAGTAATTGCAATTACCATAGCAATACATAATGCAACAGCTATAACAACTGTACCAATTGTTAGAGCAGATTTAACTGTTTGCCTTTTCATATCTCTTATAAACATTTTGTCACCTCTTAATCTATAAGCTGTCCATCTTTAACTTCTATAGTTTTATTTGCAAATAGTCTATCCTTTTCGGAATGTGTAACCATTAATATAGTTGTCTTAAATTCTCTATTTGCTTTAACAAATAATTCCATTATTTTAGTGCTATTATTACTATCCAAATTTCCCGTTGGTTCATCAGCAAGAATAATAGCTGGCTTCGTTATTAATGCTCTAGCAACAGCAATACGCTGGCGTTGTCCTCCACTAAACTCTTCCGGAAGTTTATTATATCCCTCTTCGATTCCAACGTATTCTAACAACGCTTTCGCTTCTTTTCTAGCTTTCATTTTGGATACTTTATTGAGCAAAAGAGGAAACATAACATTTTCTATTGCTGTAAGTTCAGGAATAAGATGATATTCCTGGAACACAAACCCAAAATTTTTTCTACGAAATAAGGCTTTTTCTTTTTCATTCATTTGAGATATATTTTGTCCCAAAATTTCTACATATCCTTTGTTCGGATTTTCAAAGCCCGCTATAATATTTAAAAGTGTACTCTTTCCTGATCCACTTTCACCATGAATAGCTAAAAATTCTCCTTGTTCAATGTTCAAATTAATTTTATTTAGAACTAATTGTTCATTTTGGGTTTTTCCAAAAGACTTTACAACTTCTTTAATTTCTATAATAGTATTCATTATTTCTCCATTCCACCTTTTCTCTCAATATCTATTTCTTCCTTGATAGCTGCATGCATACATAAAAAATCATCTTTCTTGTTGTAATCCCCATTTTGAACATAAAATAATCCAGGACACATATTACATCTTTTCCTTAATCTACAGCTATTACATTCATGCTTATCTAAAATTTTCTTGTATTCTTCTACCCATTTTTTACGTTTATCCCCATCCATTACTTTTTTGAAACTATCATTATAAACATTACCTAAATCTATAGTTCTCATCATTTCACAAGGATTAACAACACCATCTGGCCTAATACGGAATCTCGATATGCCAGCAGTACAAGAGGCTCCAAAAAGATTTGTTGCATACTTGCTCATTATTATTTTTAATTGATCTCTACTTAATCTTAATTCCGTAGGGGTTTTGTCTCCATGTGTTGTTGGCATAATTATGGGAGATAAAATAATGGGTATATTATACCTATTAAGCATTTCTGTTAATTCATCTACATACATATAATTTTCATTTGTAACTATATATGTTCCCGTTCCAATTCCTTTTGTTTTTCGCAATTCTTTTAATGCCCAAATACTTTTTTCAAATGCATCTGATTTTCCTACAAATTTATTATGATAACTTTGATTTCCATATAATGAAATTCTAACTTCAAATAATGGACAATCTTTCAATTCGTCTATATAAGATTTATCATATAGATTTTGTCCGTTTGTGAGTAATGTCACTAACATATTTTTTGATGTTGCATATCTAATGATTTCAAGAAAATCTGGATGTAATGTTGCTTCTCCACCTGTAATATTTAATTCAACCACTCCTTGCTTTTCCATCTCATCAATTAAATTTAATATTTCTTTTTTATCACGAAATTTTTCTCTTTTGTTTAAATCTTCCTGGATATAGCAATGTGGACATCTTAAATTACAGTTGTATGTTAACTCAAGAAATACTTTATAGGGTTTATTACGTATTACATAGTACTCTTGAATTTCTTTTATAGCATTCTTATGTACAAAAACTTCATTTTTGCTATATGTATTATTTTTCCTTTCTGTAAAAATCCCATTGATCATGTTGATGCAGCATTGAACGTCGATTTTAACACTCGGAACATTTAAAAAGATTTTTTCATATTCTTCAATAATCTTTTCTTCTTCTACTCCGTCCATCATTTTATTCATAATATCAAATGCCATATCATTTAATTCTAAAAAATAGTGTGAAACATGATTACCAACCGGTATAACTATATACTTATTCTCTAATTTTACATAAACAATTTTATTCATCTGTTCTTCCTCTCTTACTTAAAAGTGTAGGGCTGTCTCAAAAGTTCCATTATCCTCTACATAATAAGTTTTTATTTCCGTATTATATAAAGTGAACAATTCATTTTTGAAACAGCCCTTGTATAAATTTATACTATGTAAAAAATATAATAAACGTTTAAAATATCATCATCAAAACAGAATTAGCAAGCACATGCACACTGGCCAAGTGCTCCATTCTCCATTTCATTTACAATTACACTTACTGTAGGTGCCTGATAAGTTTTCATAGCAATTACCTCCATAATAATTATTAATTTGTACCTCAAAGATCTTTGATACCTAAATCATACTTATAATTTTTAGTTTGTACAATATGCTTTATGTAACAATTTTATTGAAATTATATGACTTTAGTAATACTATTAATATATGTCGTTGCTAGTGTCCCTAATACAAAAGGCGAGGAAATCTATTTACCAATCAAATTATAGACAGTAACACTTATAAACTGCATATTCCGCAAAAACAGAGCACTCGCTTCGCATGAGCGGAGCGCTGTTCCGCTAGGAGCGGAGCGCTGTTCCGCTAGGAACGGATCATTGCACTGTTGGTTAATAAAGTTACTTGCTTTCTACACGTCTATCGCGACCTGGAAAGTCTAATCGATATGCTTTAGAGGTCATGCGGCTGAGACATGCATCTGCATATGTGTTATCACCAAACAATTGGTACCAGTTCGCTACTGGCATCTGCGAGATGATGACTGTTGATTTTCGGCAATCTCTAGCTTCGATGATTTCAAAGAGATCACGGCACTTGTCAAGATTTAAGTCCATCTATCCAAAATCATCTATAACAAGAAGATCATAACCGGCCATCTTGTTTGAATACTCATAGTAATTATCTTCACTATGCGCATGGGCGGATTCTTGAAGCAGATAATTCGCACGGATATATTTAACAGTCCTCATTTGATGTAATGCTGTGACGCAAAGTGCACATGCAACATGCGTTTTGCCAGCTCCTGCTCCACCTGTAATCAAAAGATTGTTCGGTTCATCGATCCAATCACCTTTGGCCAGTAATTCAATGACATGTGTATTTAACTGCCTCTCTGGATCATAAAGAGAACTATCAAGGTCAGCTGCCGGATATTTTAGTGTTGCTTGTTTTAAGAGCCGATTGAACTTCTTGTTTTCTCTCCCTGACCACTCATGGTTGATGATTTCAGAGAACCTTGTTTCAAAGCTCTCTAATCCCGAATTCGGATTCATAAGTTGGTTTTCAAAAGCTTCTGCCATGCCGGACATACGCATCTTATAGAGTTTGTCCATAAGAAGATTTTGATCCTTTGTAAGTTTGTCGTTATAATTGTATTCTTTCTGTCTGTATGCCATAATCATTCACCTTTACTTGTAGTAATCCTCCTCTGATGTTTTCATGAGATGGAAGTGATTCCGGTGATGATTCTGGATGCTCATCACACTCCATCTTTTTAAGCACCTGCCTGTACATCGAGTAGCGACAGGAGTTTATTTCAATGCATTTACGAGCGGCTTCTTCTGCAATGCCTTTAGGGATTGCTTTTACTCGATGTAGTATCCCGGCACATGCATTGAATGCTTGCTCTTCGTGCTTAGAAGATTTTAGGATTCGATCAATCAATTCCGACATGGAAGGACCGAACACAGACGCCCAGCGCCTGTAATAGTTTCCATCTTTCGAATTGATTTCCTGATAATAAAGGTGTTCCGGAGGCATATGCTCATCCGCAGTTATGTACAACGGAAAATCCTTATAAGATCTTCTGTGCGTGCAGATCAGACGGTTGTACTGATCACAGATACGAATCTCAGAAGAATATACATTAAGAACTAAGACTTGACAAAATCAAACCAATACTCTATATTTAGCAGTGGAGATTCTATACCCAAAAACAGAAAACGTGAATGCGCAAATGAAGCTCAAACCCTTGTGGTTTGGGCTTTTTCTAATTTTGATAGAAACTTGAGAACAATAATTTTCAAAAAGTCAATTATCAATTTGTAATGTTTTTTGAAGGAAAAAGTTCACAAAAGCATTTAGGCAATATTTACAAATTTTTTGAAAAAGGAATAGTTTCGCAAGAGTAACAGAGTGGCAATCGAGTAATATCGGTTGCTTTTTTGTTGCCCAATTTTAGAAATTGTCGATTGCCCCAGGAAGAATGATTTCTAAAAATTACAAATTTGAAACCTTTGTTGATGTGCACAGCAACATCTTTGCTGAATATCTAAGCTCCGTTATCGCAAAGCTGCCCAAAGAAAATCCAGAATACCGTTCCACAGAGGAAAGGATAGAGGAACTCTACAAGGAGTATCCCAAAGTGATGGCAGTTTTGGATACGGAAAAGTCGAGTGATTTATCCGAGCAGGAGTGTAAGGCTTTGATAGAAGTTTTGGAGCTTCGGAACAGGCTCAGCGATATGCAGCAGGAAGCAATCTATTTCAGAGGGTGCTATGACAGCGTTGGGTATCTCAAAAAGGCAGGAATATTATAACCGAGAATGGGCGGCATTGGCGTGGAGCTGATGCCGTCTTTTTACATAGTAGTAGAGATAGAAAAAATTTAATCTATATGGTATGATAAGAAAAATACGTTGTGATACTGCTATGAATTTTAGCCGTTAAATGCACGAGAGGAATATTATATGAATGAATATTTGGAAAATCAATTAAATAAGTCGGTAGTTTATCAGCAATTAAAAGATAATTGTGAAAGGAATAATCAACATGAAGTATTGGCTCTTGTAGCGAAAGTTGGTACTTTTGCAGTTGAACGCCTAAAGACAGTGATTAAAAATATGCCTGAGTTCACCCTGCATGATGATACTCATATTTTTAATATGCTCACTATTATTGGAAAACTTATTCCGCAAGAAAACATGAGAAAATTATCTACGCCAGACTTATTCATGTTGATTGTTTCAGTATTCCTACATGATATAGGTATGGCTCCTGATGAAAAGCATATATTAGCATGGAAAAATCAACTTCCCGAGACAGAATATGACGAGGAATTAAAAGAAGAAAGAGAAAAATTTGCTCGTTTTCGTCTAACGTATACACATCAATTAGCTGACATTGAACGGCTTGAAGCAGAACAAGAGTTTTCGAAAGCGCAGCTTCTTGAAGATTATATTGTTACTGAATATATAAGAACAACTCATTCGATTCGTGCAAGGGAAATTATCGCAAAGTATTGGGCAGGGGAAATAGTATACCAAGATACAGATTTAACGGAGAATTTGGCAACGATTTGTTTTAGCCATAATGAAAGTTACACATATTTGCTCCAAATGGAAACCTTTAGAGTCTGTGGTCAAGATGAATACCTGTGTATTCCATTTGTGGCAACAGTATTACGATTAGCCGATATAATTGATTTTGACCCTAAAAGAACACCTTCTGTTCTGTTTTCTCATCTAGCTGTAAAAAATCCTGTATCGTTGAGTGAATGGAAAAAGCATCAAAGTATAAATGCATGGACAATATCGCCCAGAAAACTTTTATTTTCGGCTCAGTGCGAACACCCTGCAATTGAAGCGACTATTCTTGCTTTTTGCGATCAAATTGATGAAGAATTGAGGAATGGCACTGTTATTTTGTCTAATCTATCAGATGAGGGAATGGATATTGATGTGGAGGTCTATAAAATTCCATTACCACCTCAAGTAGATAGAAGAAAAATACAAGCTAAAAAAGATATAATATCAGGAAAGTCTATTTATCGTTACCATGACACAAAATTTTCATTAAGTAAGAAACAAATAATTGATTTGTTAATGGGAACTAAGCTGTATGGTAAGCCAGAAGTTGCATTGCGTGAATTGTTACAAAATTCTATTGATGCTTGTTTGCTTAGACAAAAACTCTCTGAGTTATGGGGGATAGAGTACACCCCTAAAGTTAATGTGTCATTATATACAAAAAATAATGTTGATTATTTGCGAGTAAGTGATAATGGTGTTGGCATGAACCAACATATAATTGATAATTATTACACCAATGTCGGATGCTCATATTATTCTTCTCGGGAATTTAGTGAGTTAATGGTTTCGTTCAAATCTTCGTTCACTCCGATATCTAGATTTGGTATAGGCATTCTTTCATGTTTTATGGTATGTGACCCTATGGAAGTGACAACTAGGAGAATTAGAGAAAGATTCGAGTGCGATGAAGCATTGCATATATCGATTGAAGGTTATGAAAGTCTTTTTGTTATTTCGGATTCTGATAAAAAAGAACCTGGAACGGATACTATATTAACATTACGTCCAGTGCATCCGTGGGATAGAATGAATGAAGAAGAATTTATGCAGTGTATAAAAGCCATTGTGCCAAATCCAGCAGTACAAATTGAGATTGAAACAAACAAAGGAAGCGAATTATACTCAAGTGATTATTTTGATGATTTAGATTTAGAACCTTTATTAGATTATTCTTGGAATAATACAAAAAATATCCGTAAAATAGATATTGATTTGACTTGTGAAGAGTATGGATTTAAAGGGAGAGGTTGTATAGGAATACTTACTAAAAATGGCTTGCCAGCAGAGGAAATTGAAATATTATCAAAAGATGTTGAAATTGATGGTGAGATTTATACCCTGTCTTCAAATATAAAATATAAAACTAATTGTATTACAGAAACATCAACAAGCATTTCAGTAGATGAAGACGGTGAAATTGATACAAATACATCATGGTCGGAAAGATTTAAATCCAAATCCTCATTATCTATACATGGAATAGAAGTTCCTTACAACTTGTTTCCTGATTATTCCAATAGGATGTCGAAAGCAGTCCTTAAAATACCATTTCCTTTTTCTTTTAGACTGGATATTGGTGTAAATAGTGACTTGAATCTAAATTCTGCAAGAGACCAGATTATTTATGATGAGAAGTGGTTGACTTTTGAAGAAAACTTATATCGAATTATTTGTAGAAGACTTAAGGATATTCTTTCGTCATCTGATTGGAAAATATTGAATGAAATAATCCAAAAAAATAATACAGACACGTTTTGCCGAGTTGCAAATAGCTTTGAGTGAGAAGTGAAAGTCAGTAATTGTTTTATCAAGGAAAAATACTTTGTCGCTGTTAATGTAGTCCCAAATTGCAAATTCCGCTTCATCGGATCACCGATTCCGCTAGCAACGGTTCAGTGTTTCCGGTCGTAACGGAACACTTTTCCACTTCGCCGAATCATGCATTCTTATAGAGTGTTATAGTTTTTTCGTAGTCATTATTTTTAGATTACGGAAGGAGGCATTTTTATGCAGGACTACAACACTATTATTGGTGCTATTCAGATGCGTCTGAATAAGTGCCCAAATCTCATAAATAAGCAGCCAGTCCGGTTCGATGTGACACTCACGCGTGCCTTTATAGTTTCCTGTAAGGTCATGATCCCTGTATTTTGCATCCAGCGTACCGCCATTCGCCAGAATATCGATTACCTCAAACAGCTTATCAAGATCTTTATTTTGCTTTTTGGCAAGCTTCAAATCCTTTTTTTAAACTGATTGGTAAACTGAATGTCGTATTTCATACGTCGAGAGCTGCCTTAAGCGCATCCATACTGGAATAACGCGGAGCAGAAGGATCCTTCATCATTTTTCGGCCTTCCTCAATGGCAGCGGCTGTCGTATCATTCGGTACTTCCAGTTTTAATTCAAAAGGAATACCATGCTCACGGATAGCGGTTCTCAGGAATATATTTACAGCAGTTGTCATATTCAGACCAAGCTCATTGAAGATTTCCTCTGCCTGGTCCTTGATTGCCTTGTCTGTACGAATATTTAAATTAGCTGTTGCCATACAGAACACCTCCATTCAAGTATAGGGTGAATTGGAAAATGAAATTCCAGTCCATTCACCGGGCATGCGGACATTTTTTTAGACCGCTATGCCTATACTCCTTCTATAATCTAGAGGACTAAGTCCTCCGAGTGTT
>ENA-UEOO01000367-UEOO01000367.1-human-gut-metagenome-genome-assembly--contig:-NODE-367-length-16491-cov-4.542890_pt1 | contig 16491 bp, 10 predicted proteins | sample MGYA00242888_ERZ507892 | MGnify/ENA primary metagenome ERZ507892 (study PRJEB26167, sample SAMN06115415) | human gut metagenome | host: Homo sapiens | place: China:Sichuan | collected 2015-02-04...
AACGGTACTGCAGAAGAACAAGCTGCTTTGGATAAGAGCTACGAACACTTGTGCGCACTGCGTGACGAAGTAATCGCAATGGGCGTTCTTCCTCCTGTTTCTGAATGGAACAAACTGAACCCGAACATTAAATAATCAGATATATACCTGATTTAAGAAGAAGGAGACTGTATACCAGTTTCCTTCTTTGTTTTTTATAGTAACCAAACCCATGAAAACTTGTTTATTAAAAATCTTTTTTAACAAAATCCGATGAACCAGCCTTACAATCACTCCGTTATACAGTTTTTAACAGCTTATAACCGGAAACTAAACTATGAAATTCAAAAACGTCTTGATCTTTTTCAGTCTATCGTTCTGTTATATACCGTTGCATGCCCATAACTTCTGTGAAGAAGCTTTTTATAATTTCCCTGACTCTATTTCACAAATAACCGGTTCGCAAGAAACAAAGCATCCGACCGCCAAAGAAAGTTTTAAAAGGAACTTTTCATATATGGGAATCCCCTTTATCACAGCCGGGCTGATCGTAAAAGAACGCAATACTGATTTCCGGACGCTCCGCAACCGGTTTAAGCCAGCTTTTCATCATCGATATGACGACTATACACAATATGTTCCTCTGGCTGCTACTTGGGGAATGAAACTGGCTGGTGTTCAAAGTCGCAGTTCATGGAAAGAACTGGCAGTGAGCAATGTCTTTTCGGCTGCATTGATGGCAGGATTTGTCAAGTCTTTAAAATACACCACCCGAGAAACCCGTCCGGACAATACATCCAACAACTCATTTTCTTCAGGACATACGGCCACTGCCTTCATGTGTGCCACCATTCTTCACAAGGAATATGGCATGAAAAGTCCCTGGTACAGCATCGGAGGATATACACTGGCCGGAATTACGGGAGTTACACGTCAGCTCAATAACCGGCACTGGATCGGCGATGTACTTGTAGGAGCCGGAATAGGCATGATTTCTACAGACTTGGGATATTTTTTCTCTGATCTGATTTTCAGACGCGATAATGCAGATACATGGAAAACAAATACTGCTTACGACCGGTATGACACGCCTTCGTTCTTAAGCTTTAACATGGGAATAGCATCCGGTCCTTCAGCTTTACGAACAGCAGAAATATATGATTCTGAAGGTGGCTCCCCGCTAGGTATGCGCTTAAAGGTTGGAACAGCAACAGTTGTCAGCGTAGAGGGAGCTTATTTTTTCAATGCTTTTATCGGAGCAGGAGGACGTTTGAAGGTGGCAACTCTACCTGTCATTGCTGATATCCCGGCAGAGAATATGAGAAACTTCGATATGGACAGCGATTTAAAAGAAGGCGCTCCAGTCAATATGTTTCTGCTCGATGGTCTGGAATCAGATCATCTGGGTATGTTCGATGTCGACCTGGGACTTTATTTTTCATATCCTTTCAGCCGGCATTTTCAGATAGGAAGCAAGCTGCTGGTAGGACGCAGAATAAATGCTAATTTCAAGTTGAATTCAATCTGTCGCATCAATCCACAAATATTCGACCGTGGGATTGTTAGTGAAGAAGTTTACAACCAATTTTATAAAGAAGACATCGACTATTACATGAATCAAGATGGAATCAGCCGCGATGAATTGCTGAACAGTTCTTTTGTAGATGACGATTTTCTGAACATACGTAAAAGTGCTACATATAAAGTCGGTACGGGAGTTTCGTTTACCTACCGCTACAAGGAAGATGCAGCTCTCCGGCTATATTGTGACTACGACTTTGCCTCTCCCCGTCTGACATACGATTTAAAGAACTCCTGGACAAACGAAGAAGGCAATCGGAATGCCCACTCATATACTAAAAGAACACCCATGCATAACCTGACATTCGGTGCTTCCATTGCATTTATGCTCTGATGTAACTTCCATCCTGAAAAGCAGCAGAAAGAAAGTCGTTGCACATTCTACTTATTTTTATTATTTTCGCCTCTCGAAATGATAGACCAAGCCACCATAGACCGTATCCTCGATGCTGCACAGATTGTAGACGTAGTATCCGAATTTGTTACTCTCCGACGCAGGGGGGTAAACTATATCGGACTGTGCCCTTTCCACAACGAAAAGACTCCATCTTTCAGTGTTTCTCCCAGTAAGGGACTCTGCAAATGCTTCAGCTGTGGGAAAGGAGGAAATGTTGTTCATTTCATTATGGAACACGAACAGCTTTCTTATTACGAAGCACTGAAGTGGCTTGCCCGAAAATACAACATCGAAGTCAAGGAACGCGAACTGACTAATGAAGAAAAGCAGGCACAAAGCTTGCGCGAAAGTCTGTTTGTTGTCAACCAGTTTGCTTCGGAATATTTCCAGGATGTTCTTTATAATCACATCGACGGACAGCGTATCGGTATGACCTATTTGCGCGGACGCGGATTCCGTGACGATATTATCAAGAAGTTTCAGTTAGGATATAGTACCGACAGCCCCGATGCACTGGCAAAGGCTGCCATCCAGAAAGGATATAAGGAAGAATTTCTGGTAAAAACGGGACTCTGTTACCGTAAAGACAACGGTTCTTTGCACGACCGGTTCTGGGGGCGTGTCATTTTTCCTGTTCATACCTTGTCGGGAAAAGTTGTAGCTTTCGGCGGACGCGTATTAAGCTCCGCCACCAAAAACGTACAGATGAAGTACGTCAATTCTCCCGAATCGGAAATCTATCACAAGAGCCGTGAGCTGTATGGTATTTACTTTGCCAAACAAGCTATTGTGCGGCAAGACCGCTGTTTTCTAGTAGAAGGATATACCGATGTGATTTCTATGCACCAAAGTGGTATAGAAAACGTAGTAGCGTCATCGGGAACAGCATTAACCTCCGAGCAAATCCGGCTTATTCATCGTTTTACAAATAACATCACCGTACTTTACGACGGTGACGGAGCGGGTATTAAGGCTAGTATCCGCGGTATCGACATGCTGTTGGAAGAAGGAATGAACATCAAGGTCTGCCTCCTGCCCGACGGTGATGATCCGGATAGTTTTGCCCGCAAGCATAATGCCACCGACTATCAGGCATATATCAATGACCATGAAGTTGATTTTATCCGCTTTAAGACCAACCTCCTTATGGAAGAAGCGGGTAAAGATCCCATCAAGCGTGCTTCACTGATTTCCAGTATCGTAAAAAGTATTTCGGTTATTCCCGACGCCATTGTACGATCGGTGTACATTCGTGAATGCAGTCAGTTACTGCAAATGGAAGAAAAGATACTGGTAGAAGCTACTGCCAAACTGATAGAGCAGGCCAGAGAAAATAAATTTAAGGAAGAACAACGCAGACAATACCGGGAACGTCAGTTGGCTGCCACTACTCCGAATACTGGTACACCGGCTTCTTCCACTCCTGCTGTTTCTGAAGGCAATGCAACAGCTGGTAATGATATACCATTCACAGCATCGAATGATATTCCACTCCCCCCTCCTCCCGTCGAAGATTCCGGAAATAATGGAATCATCCCCGATTTTCCTCCTGTTGAAACAGGAGAAGGGGCTGTCGTACCTACATCGCTGGGGAATGAAATTCCAGTTGATACATATACGTCATACATTCCGACAGAAGGCAATGAGCAGAAGGTGTTCTATGCCAAGGAGGAAGACTTAATGCGTATGATTGTACGGTACGGAGAGAAAGTAATGTGTTACATGGAAAATGAAAATGGAGAACAACTGCCTCTCACCGTGACCGAATATATATCCGAAGGGCTGAAAGAAGATGAATTGCAATTTCATGTCGCACTTCACCGCCAAATGTTGAAAGAAGCGGAAATGCACATTCATGACGAGAACTTTACCGCAGAACGTTACTTTATCGCACATCCGGTTCCAGAAATAAGTAAAGTAGCTGTCGATCTTGCCAGCGACCGCTATCAACTGAGCAAGTATCACTCAAAAGGACAAAAAATCATCAGCGATGAAGAGCGCTTGCATGAGCTGGTTCCACGTTTGCTGCTCGATTTTAAGCTATCCATTGTAGACGAGGAAATGAAACATACGCTTCAAGCACTTGCCAATCCGGAAATAGCCAATGATCCGCAACGCTATATGGAAATCATGCAGCGTTATAAGGAGCTGCACGAAACACAAAGTATCATGGCTCAGCGTGCCGGCGACCGGGTGGTGCTGAAATTATAATCCTCTCTGCCGTCTGCCGGAATCACTTAAAAGAGTTGGTCGCATCAATTCCCAGTTGTCTCAATATAGAAACGATCTCATCGAACTTTTCCACTGGAACCCTTTCTATCGGATAGCAGTGATAAGCAAAATCGGTATCTAGAAACTCTATGAAGGAGATAAATTCATGACTCACAAAAGGTGCTGACGTGAAATTAACCTTCCGAAGGTCCGAATAAGCAAATTTTACAGTTTCATCTTCATCAGGCCGCTGCAAGACCATTTCTCGCGGTTCCAGCATCAATGCATACTGACAAGAAATACCCTGATAAAGTGTAAATAATGAAAGTCCTACATGCCCTATTCCAATCAATAACACTAAAAGTCCCGCCAGCCACACATGAGGAGTTCCAAAAATCACCAAACATGACCAGAAGAAAACAAACGCCCCAAACAACAACTCAAAAACTCCCCACCTACGACGCGAACGCATACACTTCGGAAACTCATTATAAACATGAACTACGGCCAAGCTATCCACCTGCTTGAGGGAAGTTTCATAATTGGTAAAAGGAATTTGCCGTGCCAACAGATATTGCACAATCCAGGCCGGGTTCAGGCGAAATCCCCTATTCAACCACATACCTTGCAATTGTGCTCCACGTACAAAACCCGACTTCAAAGTAAAGATAAACACACCCAATCCATCCAGACAACGCCAATAAGGTTTGCACTTGCTGGGACGAGGCTTATAGTATTGCATAAACGTGAAACCTGCAATCTCTTCCACATTAACGCGCTTGCGTTTCAACCAGCACTCCACCTTGCGTTCTTTCTCTTCTTCCAGTACCATGATCTTAGATTTCTTTGAGTTATCCTAAATCTGATTATCAGACGATAACAAACTTACAAAAAATTAAAGAACCATGTACTTAACTGTTTCCTTTTTTACAGGATTACGAAATAACCGACCAGTTCACATTCTTTTTCCGAAGCTCCTTCAACTGCTGCCATATAATCGCATTTTCCGGACGTTCTCCATTCGGATCGGCATCAAGCAGATGCTCGGCTATTTCACGTACAAACTGTAAGAGCTGTCCGTCGCGGGCAATATCGGCAATTTTCAAATCGAAGGCTACACCACTCTGTTGCGTTCCTTCCAAATCACCCGGACCGCGCAACTTCAAATCGGCCTCTGCAATCTCAAATCCATCATTCGTTTGCACCATGATTTCGATACGTTTACGCGTTTCTTCCGTCAGCTTATATCCGGTAACCAGAATACAATATGACTGGTCCGCTCCTCGTCCTACACGTCCGCGCAACTGATGCAACTGCGACAAGCCGAAACGCTCCGCATTCTCTATCACCATAACCGAGGCATTGGGCACGTTCACCCCCACCTCAATCACCGTAGTAGCTACCATTATCTGAGTTTCATTGGCCAAGAAACGCTGCATCTCCTCATCTTTCTCTGCAGGTTTCATTTTACCATGTACCTTGCTCACCTTATACTCCGGAAACTCTTCACAGATATGCATATACCCGTCTTCCAGGTTCTTGATATCCATCTTCTCGCTTTCCTGAATCAGCGGATAAACAATATATGCCTGCCGGCCTTCCTGTATCTGCTTCCGTATGAAAGCATACATCGAAGCACGACGATTGTCAAACTGATGAACAGTCTGAATGGGTTTTCGCCCCGGAGGAAGTTCGTCGATAACCGAAACATCAAGATCGCCATACAATGTCATGGCAAGTGTACGCGGGATAGGAGTTGCCGTCATAACCAAGACATGAGGCGGACAGGTATTTTTTGCCCACAGCTTGGCACGCTGGGCTACTCCGAAACGATGTTGTTCGTCTATCATCACCAATCCCAAAGACGAAAAGTTGACAGTATCTTCTATTACCGCATGAGTACCGATAAGGATATGTACATCTCCCGTCACCAGATCTTTCAGAATTGTTTCCCGGCGCTTTCCTTTTACTGTTCCGGTAAGCAGCTCCACCCGTACATTCATACCCGCCAGAAAACGACATATCGTTTCATAATGCTGAGTAGCCAAAATTTCTGTAGGAGCCATCATGCAAGCCTGATAGCCATTGTCCAGCGCAATCAGCATAGTCATCAGGGCAACAAGTGTTTTTCCGCTGCCCACATCTCCTTGCAGCAAGCGGTTCATTTGTCTTCCACTTCCCATATCACGGCGCATCTCCTTTATCACCCGCTTCTGTGCTCCGGTAAGCTGGAAAGGAAGATTCTGCGAATAGAAAGTATTGAATATCTCTCCTACTTTGCCAAATACCAGTCCGCGGAACTTATTTCTCCGTTCTTTGGTATAGCGAAGAATATTAAGCTGGACATAAAACAGCTCCTCGAACTTCAAACGGTATTGTGCTCTGCGGAGCAACTCAGGGTTCTGAGGGAAATGAATGTTATACAGCGCATCAGTAAGCGGCATCAGCCGATAATGATCCACCAGTTGCGGACTCAAGGTTTCTTCAATAATCTCCTTCTGAAGCGCCCCGAAAAGATTTTTCATCAGTTTCTCCAGCGCATGAGAATTGAGATTGCTGCGCTTCATCTTTTCGGTCGTATTATAATAAGGCTGAAGCCCCATTGTAGAAAGAGTAAGCTCCTGTGCCGGATCAATATCCGGATGAGCTATATTTATTCGTCCATTGAATACGGTCGGCTTGCCAAAGACAATATATTCTTCATTTGCCTTATATTTCCCCATGATGAATTTCAGTCCCTGAAACCATACCAGATCGACAATACCCGTTCCGTCGGAAAAATGTCCGACCAGACGCCGCTGGCGACCTTCACCCATTGTTTCAAAGCTGAGTACCTTACCTTTTAACTGTATGTAAGGCATATTTCCATCTATTTCATGGATATAATACAGACGACTACGGTCGACATACTTATAAGGGAAATAATACAACAAGTCCCGAAAGGAATAGATATTCAGTTCCTTGTTCAGTATGGCCGCACGCTGCAGGCCCACCCCTTGCAAATATTTTATGTCACGCGTAGATAAATCGAACATTTATTTAAACCAGAACTTCTGCAACTTTCAAGTCGAATGGAGTAGTAAGCTTTATATTTTCACGATTTCCCGGTATTAAGAAGACAGGATGCCCCAAAGCCTCCACTACCGAAGCATCATCTGTAAAAGCGGAAGTATATGTTTGTCCGTAAGCCTGTTTCAGTAACGATGCAGTAAAAACCTGAGGAGTCTGCACCAGTTTATAACAGTCGCGTGGTACAGTCACACTCTTTTCGTCTGCTTCTATCCGACGGACTGTTTCCACTACATCAATAACCGGAATTACAGCTTGCTTTTCTTCAGCAGCAGCATAACAGGCGGCTATCACTTCCTGAGAAACAAAAGGACGTACACCATCGTGCACTCCTACTACACTATTCCTATCATCCACCAAGGCCAGTCCGTTCTTTACAGAATGAAAACGAGTTTCTCCGCCGTTGGCGATACGATGGGGAAGCGTAAATCCATATTCCGCACAAAGGTACTTCCAGTAGTCCTGCTGGTCTACCGGAAGTACCAATATGATATTTATACATTTATCGTAAGCATAAAAAGCCTCCAGCGTACGCATCAGTACAGGCTTTCCCTTTACCGGGATAAACTGCTTGGGTATATCTCCCCCCATGCGTAAACCTTTACCTCCTGCTACGACAATGATATATTTCTTCATCAGGCAAGCAACATTCCTTTTTTAACTTCCAAAGCTTTTTCTGCTCCTGCATATTTTTCCAGAATAGCAAAAGCAAAAGCCGGAGCAGCACCCGGACCTTTACCCAAGATAAAGTTATCGACAACTTCAACCATATTGCCTGTATATTCTGCACCTTCCAGATATTTGTCGAAGCCCGGATAGCAAGTAGCCTTCTTGCCTTTCAGCAAACCACGCTTGCCATATACCATAGGAGCTGCACAAATAGCAGCAAGAGGTTTACCTGCCGCAGCAAAACTCATAATCAGCTTGTCGAGTCCTGCATGAGCATCCAGATTTGTCGCTCCCGGAAGTCCACCCGGAAGAACAACCATTTCCACATCTTCTTCCTTCAAATCCTCGAACAGCATATCCGCAACGATAGGAACCTGATGTGAGCTGACAACGGTCTTTTCACCTGTTACCGACACAGTTTTTACATTCAGTCCCCCACGACGCATTACATCGAGTGGAAACATGGCTTCCATTTCTTCGAAACCTTCTGCCAAAAAGATACAAATAGTTTTCATAATATGATGAATTTAAATATGCTTATAGTCTTATCAATAGTTCGTTAAAAATTCGCCAAGCCTAAGCGACTCTGGCAGTAAATAAAATGAGTTCTTTGAAAAGTTTGTCAATAACTTGCGGGTCTGGACTAATCCCAAACACGCAAATAAATCGTTCAAGCATATAAGCATTGTGTATGAAAGACTTGCAGGAGGATATGGAATAGGTTATTCCGAGCCTCTTACATGCCGCTTTGGCCAAGTTGACAGCAGCAAGCGATGCATTGAAGTGAAAATCCAATTTCCTGAAGTCGGTAGACTGGCAGCTGGTGATTCCTGCATGCTGCTTGCCATCTCTAAAGCAAAATTCCAACTGGAACCTGGTTCTGTAATAATCCAGCACCTCGCGTCCATCCATGGAATCGTCTGTAGAGAAATAAAGTTGCCACTTGTCTGTTCTTCCGTCCATCGGATACCAGACGGCTAAGGAAACATACCTTTTGAAAGCTTTAGCATAAACCCTCAATCCGTATAGCTTTCCTTTGTTCACCTCGTATTCAATGACCTCTTTAGTGTTTCCGAACCAGCTTTTGCCGGTTTTATTGTTTAACTTTTAATCTTTCGGTAAAAATTTACCGAAGTATTGGTTTTATTATTGTGAGATGTTTTCTTTTTGTAAAGAAATATGACTCGTTTTTATCGGATATAATTAATATAGGCTGTTTCAACATAGATATGAAACAGCCTATGTAATGTTGACCTATTGAATTTTATCTCGGAATGAAGATGCAGGAAGTTGGTCTTTGTTGACTAAGTTTGCTCGTGTAAAAGGCCGCCATCCATAACGTATATATTGGGGGTTCTTTACCTGATTAGTATAAACCTTAATTTTATTCCCTTCAATTATAGCTTGGGCAGGGAAATACACTCCTTCGTGTTCTGCTAATTCAAAACCCGTAAGAGGATTTCCGTCAGAACTGTGTAACCCTTCTGCATAATCAAATTCTATAATAACTTCATTATTTTTACTTATTGCTTTTTTATAAAGAGGACCGGATGGGAGTAAAGAATAATGATAAGTTTGATTTAATGCCCATCTAGCTAAACGCTCTCCAATAGGGCGTTTAGCTTTAGGGTGTACATCCAGTGAATCACCTTTATCGGAGGAGACAGCCATACCAGTATGGGGTAATTCATTCATTAAGCGTCGTTGGCTATCTCGAAACCAGGTCCATGAGGGACGATTTAGGCTTGAAAGTTGTACAAAATAAAAAGGCATGTCAGGGTTATTCCAGTTGTCTCTCCATCCATTAACTAGAAGTTTGAATAATCTATAATGGGCTTCCATATTGTGAGCATTCGATTCTCCCTGATACCAGATTATCCCTTTGACCGGATATTGTTGTAGAGGAAGTATGCCGGCTTCGTATAAATAACAAGGTTCATACGGGTGTCGTTTGAATGTATTTGTACTTTGTTTTAAATTTAATAAGGCTCTTTCTCTAGCCCAGTCCTGAATAAAGTCATTGTTTGTCCAGTCTTTCAGTATTGCTGGAAAATACTTTTCTAAAGAATGACGATCAACCCAGGATTCAGTGGTAGATCCTCCTACAGCGTTGCAGATCAGTCCTACAGGGACTTTTAAACTGTCTTGTAACATTTTTCCGAAATAGTATGCTACAGCAGAGAAGGTTGCGGCGGTATTGGGGGTACATTCTTTCCATGAAGTAGTCTGGTAATATAGTAAGTGATTAACAGAATCAATAGCATCTGTGGGCCATTCTGAAGCATTGGTCTCCCATTTCCCTTTCATATGAAATAAACGAATTTGAGAGTTATGTGCTTGGGATACAGCTGTAGAGCCATCTTGGGTTTGTTGCAACATGAACTGCATGTTAGACTGTCCAGAGCATAGCCATACTTCTCCTGCTGCTACGTGATGAAAAGTATGTGATTGCTGTGGAGTTTGTATGGAAAGTTCATAATTATCTCCAGCCTTTATCGGATCTAAGATTACTTCCCATTTACCGTTTTTATCAGCAATTGTTTTTTTCTTTTGTCCGTCAATACTTACAGTGACAGGAGTTTTCGTATTAGCTGTGCCATGAATACGTAGTGGGGTATTACGTTGTAATACCATATAATCAGTGTAGAGAATCGGTAGTTTAAGCCCTCCATAATCGCCAGTGATAGCTGAGTATGCTGTCTGAGCCAGAATATGTGCTCCTTCTTCATTAGGATGAATGGCATCAGGCAATAAAATAGGGTAAGGGTATAATGGGGTATGGAAATCTATGAGCTCTGCCTGACTTATTTGAGCAACGACTTTAATTGCTTCTTGAATTTCTTCATGCCATTGTTGGGTACCTGAGATAAAACGAGGATGTCGGTCAGCTATTGGGGTAATGTATGCCAATAGAATGCGGCATTGAGGATTGGCTTTTTTAAAAGACTCTATTAGCTTCAAATAATCATGAACGAACTCATCTCTATAGTTAGGCCAGTTTCTTGGATCTGTGTCATTGATACCAAGGTGAATGACTACAATATCTCCAGAAAAATCAAGAGCTTTTTGATATTCCTTTTGTTGAATATAAGGACGATGTCCATGTGCTAGTAGAGTGGCGCCTGGCTTTCCAAAATTACCCACAGAATATTTTTTCCCCAGTAGCTTCTGTAATTGTGCAGGATAAGAGTCTGCATCACGGTTTGTGATGCCGGTGCCATATGTGATACTGTTTCCTACACAAGCGACTTTTATTGTTTCTGTAGCTTGTATCGGTTGCCGCAAAAAGGCAAACAGCCATACTAGTGAAATTAAGATAGATTGTTTCATTTTATTTTTTTAGATAAGGGGTAATTATTTCTTTCCATAACATGTAACCTTTTCCTAAAAGGTGTAGTCCGTCATTGGTATATTCTGGTTTCATTTGTACATTATCATCTACAAAGTGAGTGAAAAGATCAATATATTTCACATTTTCTTTTTGGCAAATATTTAAAATAGCCTGATTAATGTCAGGGATTTCTTGCCAATGGGAGGTATGTTCTTGAAACATGTTGTATTTTGTGGTAACAGGTAATACACTTTGTATCAAGATTTCTGTGCATGGTGACTCTTTTTTTATTTTTTGTATGATTTGTTGTATATCAGAGGCAATATTATTCGGAGATTCTCCTTGAGGAACGTTGTTGATTCCAATCATTAGAAAGATTTGTGCAGGCTTTCCTTTAAGGAGGACAGAGATTCTATCATAGACTCCCCAAGTAGTATCTCCACTGATTCCTCTATTTTTGACATGGGGATTTTGGAATAATTCACTCCATTCTCCTCCGTCGGTTATACTATTTCCGATAAAAAGAATATCATCCGAACTTGTTGGAAGTTGTTCAAATAATGAAGCTCGTTGGTAGTAATAAGTAGAATATTTTCTTTCTGTTTGGCCGAAAGTAGATAGGCTTACTGCTAAGCCTATGATGAATAATATTATTTTGTTCATAAGTATATAGTATTAAACAGATTAAAATTATTTTTTATTGGGGGAATAAATAATATTGTCTATTTCTTTTTTCCCGTCAGGAGCTACAAAGACAGCATTGAACATCCATTTTACCAATCTGACTTCTGGGGTTTTAAACTCTCCTATAGGTAACTTGAGGAGGAGTTTGTTCCATCCTTTTTGTAAAGTGACTTGTATTGGCGGACGGGAGGCTGCATTTTCATTCATTAATGGAATTTCGTTTGATCGGTCTTTATGGGTATTCTTCCAAACAGGTGGAAGTAGTTCTTTATTATTCAGCCAGACACGGCTACTTTTATAGTCCCATGTTCCTTGTTGTGGGGCTAGGTCACTTTCGGAACGACTGTAGTTCTGAAAATCCAAGAATAGTCCTACGTGTTGTTCGTAAGGAGAAAATACCCAAGTAGTAGCATAAGCTGTATGATTTTCCTTTGGAGAAGTATAGAACCCAGGAATTAAATCTCCCCATACATGGCGTAAGTATACTCCGGCTCCATAAATGATGTGGCTTTGATAGGTTTTTCCTTTATATAAATAGCTTTCTTTTTCTTCCTTTTCTGGTGGAAATGAACGGGGCAAATCCCCTTCGTTAGGGAATGCATCTGTGATGCGCCATACTACATTAGTTTGTTTAACATAGGGAAAAGGTTCGTTTGTGAATGTATGTTCTTTATGCCAAAGCATTCTATTTTCAAAATCAACAAACTGAGTATAGATTCCTGTGTCGTTTTTCCATAAAAGGTTAGTCTGCTCGTCAAAATACCCATATCCTCCTCCTTTCCAGCTTCGTTCTGCTAGAGCCAGCATGTTGGCATATAGATTGTTTTCTGCTACGATTTGTTTTTCATCGCTGAGATAACGGTCGTTCCATATAGCCAAAATACTTCCTGCAATATCTTCGTTTCCCATATCTTGATTATAAATACGGCTATTGTATAAAGCTACCAAATCAGCAAAAATATCAAAATGATTAATGTAATGATAGCGGCTGTCGATTGCTGGAATACTTGATTGGGCTTTTCCTCGGTAACTCCATAGCTGTGTCATGTCTATTTCGCCTGCTTGGTATTGCCAACCTGGGTTCCATGAAATGACTTTCTTTCCTTTTTGGCGAATATAGGTTACCATTTCTGGTACGAATTGTGGATTTGTAAATTGTACTTCGTCTGTACCAATATGTATATAAGGTGTATCAAATGTTTCACACACCTCATCCATGAGTTGCTTTAGAATAGTCATTCCTTTTTCACTTTGCATATCAGTTCGGAAGGTTTTGACAAAAGCTTCACTATGTCCGGGCATATCAATTTCGGGAATTAATATGACATGTCGCTGTTTGCAGAAAGCCACAAGATCTTTGGCTTCTTGTAGGGTGTAATACTTTCCAGGCATACGGCTCATGTTTTCAGGAGCATTGAGTTCGGGGTATATTTTACTTTCCAGTCTCCAAGCTTGATTTTCTGTTAGATGCCAATGGAATACGTTGATTTTGAATTTACTGAGTAAATCAATTTCTTTCTTTAGTTCTTCCATGGAAATATAAGTACGTCCTACATCATGCATAAATCCCCTGATGCGAAAAGCAGGCCAGTCAATAACCTCACAGGTAGGAAGAAAATGATATTCATTACTTTTGCAAGTCAATTGTTGTATAGTTTGCAAAGCTCTGTATACTCCTGTAGAAGAGGTCGCTGTGACATAGATTTGTTTTTCTGTAATTTTTAGTTTATAACCTTCATTCGAATTAATAGGAATTTCAGGTAAGTTATCTATAATGCTAATTTTAATGATCTTATCGGTTTGTACAGAGGTTGAGGATGCTTTATTGCCTTGTAGCCAGTCCTTCCATTCTTTAGATATACTACTTTCTGTTGTTTCAAGATGTATTTGATCTAATATTAATTGTTTTCCGGTAAAAGTTATTTTTTGTGGATAGGGTAGAAGAGGGTAGGTTGGGTTACTCCAACCGGATAACCAGACACAGAATGTTGCTATGAAAAGGGAAATAAGTTTCATGTTATAGACTATTGAATATTGGTAATTTTTAAAGTCCATGCATATTTACATGGCATTTCTAAAAATGTTATTTGAGGTAAATATACGATAAGATTTTGTCCTTTTTGTTCCCATCTTAATTTATCCGGATAACCAAGTAGGTTAATGATTGTATGTGATGTTGATTTGACATCTTTTAATGTTATCTTATCAGGATAGTTTGTTAGGATAGCATATAAATTGTTTGCTTTACAGGTAAAAAATACTTCTTGTGTAGCATATCCAGGTTCAGGGTTAACTGTTTGCTTTAGAATAGCATTTCCGCTGACATAATACTTTTCCCCAGACTTCCAGTCACGTTTTCCTTCTGACCATTGGCAATTCTTTTTCCATGGTCGAGTATTATAGATGCCTTCTCCATTCACTTTAAGCCATTCTCCTATTTGAAGTAGTCGTTCTTGCATAATTGGAGGTATTTTTCCTTCTGCTGTAGGACCTATGTTTAACAGAAGATTTCCGCCCTGGCTAACTATTTTTATTAGTGTGTGGATTAAAGCTTGGGGGACTGCATAATCTTCAATGTCTTCAAGTTTGTTATATCCAAAAGAAAATCCCATTCCTCTACATTCTTCCCAAGGCTTGTCATATTGTTTATTTGATGAACTATATTCGCTTGTATAAAAGTCACCATGCTTGCCATTTTTGAATTTTGCCCATCGGTCATTGATAACAACACTATCTTTTACTTCGGAGGAAGAATATAACCATGCAAAGAATTCTTTAGTTTTCCAGGTTTCTTCGTCGTAGTTATCTGGTCCGTCGGCCCAAATTAAATCAGGCTTATATTTTGTTATAAGGTCTTTTAATTGTGGGTATAAGTGTTGTTCCACATAGATAGGCATTGTAGAAGTTGTGTAAAAAGGATTGTTCCATTCTCGTAAAGAAAAGTAACAACCTACTTTAAGAGGGGTTTTTCGAATTGCTTTTACAAATTCTTCTACCAAATTTCTGTGTGCACCTATTTCCATACTATTCCATGGTCGTCTATGGTGGAAAGATGATTCTTGGCTATCCCATAAGGCAAAGCCATCATGGTGTTTGGTTGTTAATACTGCATATCTAGCCCCAGATTTAACAAATAAATCAGCCCATTCTGTAGCATTGTAATCTTGTGCTTTAAACAATGGGGCAAAATCCATATAGGTAAAATCTTTTCCATAGATTTTTTGGTGGTAGTTATAAATTTCGTCTCCTTTAAAATCTCCATTGCCAAATAGCGTTTTATTATCAAGCCAGTATTGATACCATTCAGCGTAAGTTCCTTTAGGTGACCATGCTGGTACTGAATATAGTCCCCAATGGATAAATATACCAAATTTAGCATTCTGAAACCATGTTGGAATAGGGCGTTTGTCCAAAGATTCCCAGTTTGGGGTATATATGGTTTGTGAAAGCCCTGTTGTTAAAGTGATAAAAAAGAAATAGATTCCGAAAAAGAAGGTTTTCATATAGTGTTTATTTGAATTGGATTCTAAATAAAATAAAGCCTTAGAATTCTCTTTGGAGAAAATTCTAAGGCTTGTTATCAATCTTTAATAATGAGATTTAGTATCCAGAAGTCTGGTTCAATGCACTATTTTCTCCTAATGTATTTTCATCAATAGGCCATAATAGACGTTCTGAATTTGCATTTGAATATTTAGTAGCATACTCATTTCCCATGAGACGAATATCATACCAGCGTTTTCCTTCGAATAGGAATTCTCTCATTCTTTCTTTCAAAATTGCTTCAATAGGGTTATCATCACTTCCAACGAATCTATTGTTGGCATAGAAGGTTGCATCCTTATCATTGGGGTAGGCTATTTCGCTTCTATGTTCATTGAAGTATGTAGTTCCGTAAGCACGTTCACGTACTTCATTGATATACTTGGTAATCTGCTCTTGGCTATATCCACCTTTCTCAATCATAGCTTCAGAAAGAGAAAGGAGAACTTCTGCATAGCGGATTACATAGTAATCAAGACTACCATCATACTCATTTGCCATATTCTCAGGTACGAACCATTTCATAATGGCAACTTGAGAAACAGAAGGAATTTTCTTGCCACCTTCTTTAGGATAATTATATACATCGTTGAGCCACTTCATACCAGGAACAAAGAGAGTTCCCTTCAACCTAGGATCACGATTCTCATAACGTGCAAAATCAGGATTTTCCTTATCGTATGCTGCTTTGCCAGTCTTACCCTTGAACAAAGGTGATTTATCTATAGGCAGACCATCAATGCAATAATAATCATCACAGAGATTTCGGGTAGCCTCAACTGCATTCATCGGACCACCCCAGCTGATACTGAAGGTCTGACCCTCGTTCTTTCCAGGTCCTGCATAATGAATACCCAAGATTACTTCATCGCATTCCTCATTCTTTTCTGTGAAGAGCTCAGAGAAATTCTTATATCCATCAGAACCATCACCAGAGGTGAACAAGCTGTATTTACCTATTACATGGTTGTATTCTTTTTTTGTTTGTCATAATTTTCACTTTTTATTGTTATACAAAATCTCTGAT